>OBYQ01000874.1_pt1 | contig 21114 bp, 10 predicted proteins | sample 1538221 | NCBI WGS metagenome assembly OBYQ01 (sample SAMEA2580200, study PRJEB22360) | human gut metagenome | biome: human gut; feature: human-associated habitat; material: faeces | place: Denmark | collected 2008/2010
AAGTGGCCAGCCGATTATCGGAGCTACTATACGATTACAGGATGCTACGACAGGTACTATTACTGATATTGACGGTCACTTTTCGCTGAATGTGCCGGATGGGAAAAAGGTGGTAATATCTTATATCGGATATCTGAAACAAGTAATTCTGCCGAAAGGCGATACTTTGAAAGTCATTCTTCAGGAAGATAACCAGAAACTTGATGAAGTAGTCGTAGTAGGTTACGGTAGTATGAAACAGAAAAACATTACCGGTTCCGTATCGACTATTTCTGCTGAAGAACTGGAAGATCTTCCGGTATCCAATCTTTCGGAAGCCTTGCAGGGAATGGTGAATGGCTTGAATGTACAGTTAGGCTCCAGCCGTCCGGGTACGAATGCCAATGAGGTTTATATCCGTCAGAACCGGACTTTCACCGGAATATCCAAGGATGGCGGTAATTCCACCCCTTTGATTATTATTGATGATGTCATTCAGTTAGGAACGAATGGACAGCCGAGTATGGAGCAGTTTAATATGCTGGACCCTTCGGAAGTAGAAAGTATAACTGTGTTACGTGATGCCAGCGCAGCGATTTACGGTTCTCGTGCTGCCAATGGTGCAATTCTTGTAAAGACCAAAAGAGGGAAAAAAGGAGTACCTGTTATTTCCTATTCAGGTAAATTTGCCGTGAATGATGCCGTTAGTCATTCCAAGGTGCTGAAAGGTTCTGCTTATGGACGTTTCTATAATGCTTTGGCGATAGGTTCCAATAAAGCGAGTGGTTATGATGACCTCGACGTGCTGTATAGTGATATGGAATTGGCTGAGATGGATAACCTGAATTATGATTGGCTGGATAAAGCAGGCTGGAAATCGGCTTTCCAACAGACACATACACTGAATGTTACCGGTGGAAGTGAACGTGCTACATATTATGCCGGAGCTACTTATTTTGACCAGGGAGCTAATTTGGGTGATCAAAGCTATAAGCGTTATACTTACCGTGCCGGTGTTGATGTGCGTTTGACGAATGATATTAAATTATCAGCCACGGTTGCCGGTAATGAGGGTAAATCCGATCAGATCTATACAAAAGGGGCTCGCTTTAAACTGTACGGGATGAGTGGAAGTACGGAAAAATCAGACTATAGTGCTTTGCATCATATGCCCAACCATATGCCTTGGAGTGTGACTTTACCGGATGAGAACGGGCAAGATCAGGAATATTGGTTGGGACCTATAGAGAATACATATAGTAGTCCGAGTTTTAATAGAGATTATGTCACTTCCTGGAATTATTTTGCGTTGAATAATAGTGGTTCGTTCAGTAAGAACAGAAGCAACAGCTGGAATGCTGATATCTCATTGACCTACGAAGTTCCTTTTGTGAAAGGTTTGTCGCTCCGTGCCACTTATTCGTCTTCGCACTCAAGTGAAGCAACCGAGCAGGCTAGTTTCCCTTATGAACTGGCGTATGTAGGCGGCAGAATGCCTGCCGATCAGCATTTGGTTTATACCATCCCGAGCAGTTCCTTTAAAACGGCTATCTTTGATAAGAACAGTACATTATCATTTAAAGATAAACAGGCGGAAAGACGTCAGATGAACTTTTACGTAAACTATGACCGTACGTTTGGCCAACATAGCATTTCGGCTATGGCTTCCATCGAGCGTTATGAATCATTCTATGATTCTCGTGATATTGAATATGCCGATCTGGCTCATGACATTTCTGATACTTATCTGGGAGTCGGTGGTCCCTCCATCGTCGGGCCGGACGGCAAGTCAGCTCTGGCTTCCGACAATACAGTGACGCTTAAAGGTGAATCGGGCTCGCTTTCTTACTTGGGACGTGTGGCATATTCTTATGCTGACCGCTATATGCTGCAGTTTATTTTCCGTTCGGACGCTTCGACTAAGTTTGCTCCGGAGAATTACTGGGGATTCTTTCCCGGTATCTCTGCAGGATGGATCACGTCTGAAGAATCATGGTTCAAACGCTCGCTTCCTTGGTTTGAATTTTTGAAGGTACGTGCATCCTGGGGACGTACGGGACGTGACAACATCAAAATGTGGAAATGGAAAGAACAGTACAAGATGGACTTGAAAGGAATGCAGTTCGGTGCCGAAAGCGGAAAACCAGGTACCAGTCTGATCCCGCAGTCATCTCCGAACCGTAATGTGAAATGGGATGTTTCCGACAAGTTTAATCTTGGTTTTGATACTCGTTTTTTTGATGGTCGTTTAAGTGCGGTATTCGATTTCTACTATGATATCAATGATAACATCTTGAATCAGTTTATGGCTAGCCAACCGGGAATTCCCGTGTATGCCGGTGGTTCGTATGCTGAAGAAAATTTTGGCCGTGTTGATACATATGGCGGCGAGTTGTCTTTGACATGGCGTGACAAGGTAGGACAGGTGAACTATAATATCGGTATGGATTTCGGTCTGAACGGTAGTAGAGTGAAAGAGTGGGTGCCGGGTTTGCGCTATAACAAATATCCGTCCAGCTCAAGCTGGGAGGAAGGAATGTCTACTTATCTGCCGGTATGGGGATTCAAGGTATGGAAAGGAACCTCGAATGGTGACGGAATTTTGCGTACGCAGGATGATATTAACAGGTATTGGTCTTATCTGGAATCATATACTCCCGAAGGCGGACAAACTAAATATCTGGATAAGACAAGTAAAGACGATTTGCGTCCGGGTATGCTGGCTTACCAGGATTTAGGGGGCGAAATGGTCAATGGAGTTCAACAAGGTCCCAACGGACAGATTGTATTGGAACAGGATTATGGAAAGTTATGTGAAAAGAATAAGACTTATAATGTATCGACAAGACTGGGTGCCAGCTGGAAAGGACTTGCTATCAGTGCCAATATCGCTACTTCATGGGGTGGAGTACGCTTTATAGACCGTGCTTCTATGGGTGGTAATAAGAGTACAATGATATGGGCGCCGGATTCTTTCTGGGGAGATATGTTTGACGAAATGTACAATCCGAATGGTAAATACCCTAACTTGGGAACAGAATCTCTGATTTCCAGTTCGGCTATCGCCAACTCTGATTTCTGGATGATTAGTACCTTCCGTTGTTACATACGTAATCTGTCTGTCAGCTATACACTTCCTAAAAAGTGGATTGCTCCGTTGAAAATGTCGGCTGTCCGTCTGAATCTGACCGGTAATAATTTGTGGGATTTGTACAATCCGTACCCTAACCATTACCGTAATATGTATGATGCTTCTTCTACAGATTATCCTACTTTAAGAACTTGGTCATTAGGTGTTAATGTTACATTTTAATAATTGTGTCAACGATGAAAAAGAAAAACTTTTTATATACAGGAACTTTAGCCCTCGGTATGTTTATGTCCGGTTGCAGTGATTCATTTTTGGATATGAATAATTACGGAGCTTATGATGATTTTAATTCTGAAACGAAAATCACCTGGTATCTGGCCGGATTATATCAGACTAGTTTTGAAAACTATACATCTCCGACGTCTCAGTATTTGGGATTGTATACTTCTTATGCGCAGGATTTTAACGAATTCACGGATGAGATGTGGGGAATCACGTCTACCAGCCGGATTGACCCGAGTACGCAATATTCGACCATTGATGATATAAAAACACAGACAGATGCATCCAGCGGTAAAAGTTACGACCCCTTGTTTGCCGGTTATTTCGGCAAGGCACTAGGTTCAAGTGTTACAAACAATGCTTATACGCGTATACGTAACTGCAATATCCTGCTTCGTGACATTGATGCTTCCTCGGTTTCGCAGGATACCAAAGATAAGGCAAAAGGGCAGGCCCTCTTTCTACGTGCCATGCAGTTGTTTGATTTGGTTCGTATGTATGGTTGCGTACCTATTGTGACAACAGTGCTGAATGCTGAGGTGACCGATGCAGGACTGCCAAGATCCTCTGTGACCCAATGTGTGGAACAGATTGTGAAAGACTTGACCGATGCGGCCGCTTTGCTGCCGGATGAATGGGGAACAAACGATTACGGACGTCTCACACGTGGCGGAGCATTGGCATACAAGAGCCGTGTGTTATTATTCTATGCCAGCCCCATCTTTAATAAGAATTGGAATGATCCGGGCAACCTTCGTTGGCAAAAAGCCCTGGAAGCTACTCAGAACGCTATTTCCGGTATTACTGCCAGTGGATTGGACGGTGTGACGGATGCTGCAAGCTGGAGTAAAATATTGGCGGATGACGATAATGAACATTCTAACAGAGAAACATTAGTTGTCCGACTATTGGCTAAGGAAAGCAACTCGTCATTAGGTTACAAGAATAATCGCTGGGAGAAGAATATCCGTTTGAGTTCTCAAGGAGGAAGCGGTGGAAAAGGTGCTCCTATTGAGTTGATCGATGTATTCCCTATGGCTGACGGTACACTTCCCGATGCCGCTCATCAGGTTACCGAAGGTAGTTTGCGCTTTATGGAAAACCGTGATCCGCGTTTCTACCAGACATTTGCCTTTAATGGTTTGAAGTGGGGACATAAAGATGTCACCAATGATACGGTCTGGGCTTATCGTTGGCGAACTTCGGAGTCAACTACCAGCGGCTTTGCCTATAGTGAAGGAGTAAATATAACCAGTCCGGTATTCGTACGTAAGATGAGTGGACTCAATACTGCTTCTGCCAACAACTACGAAGCTTCGGGAGTGCATATCTATGATTTCCGTTATGCGGAATTGCAATTGAATCTTGCCGAGTGTTATGCGGCAACCAATCAGATTGATTTATGTAAACAGGCAATCGGGAAATTGCGTGCGCGGGTTGGGATTCCTTCCACTAATAATTACGGTTTGGATACTTATGTGTTTGACCGGGCATCGGCGTTGGCTGCCTGTTTGCGTGAACGTCAGGTCGAACTGGCATATGAAGGCAAAAGATATTGGGATATTTGGCGTTGGATGCTTTATGATGGAGGACGGGGAGAAGCTATGCAGTTGAGTACCACTAATACCTGTTCATTCCTGGGAGTAACTCCGTTGACCGAAAGATATCGTACAGCTAAATATGTGGATGTAAAAGATGGATATACTCCAGGCAGTAAAGATGTGTTGTCGGAACTGCGTAAGAATATATTTGCAGACCCTGAATCTGCCGATTTCCAGAAGCAACTTAAAGAAGTGGCTGATTTTTGGGAGTCTAATTTCCAGTACGGGGAGCCCAATGTGCAACCTGATAAGAACAACAGCAATGAATGGATTAAGATCGGATGGCGATCTAATTATTATATAATGGGTCTGTCAAAAGATATTTTGGACAATAACTCCTGGCTCGGACAGACCAAAGGCTGGACAGACCAAAATGGTGCTGCCGGAACTATAGATTGGCAAGATGATGAAACTCTGACCATAGATTAAAACTGTTCTCAGGATTAGATTAAGGGCCATAGTAAGGAAGAATTTTATAATACTTTTCTACTATGGCTTTTTTATGAATTATTTTCCGGAGATATACTTTGTTTGAGTACAATTTTAATAGACGAACAGGTAAATGACTATTTTTTACTCCTAATCTGTCAATAATTGAACTTAGGGGGAGTAGACTTCCATTACTTTTGCTTGTGAAATGGGAAAAACATATCAATGAAGATATGGATATTTCTGTAAGTAGTTATCAATAGGAACCCGATAAAATAAATTAAAAAGAGATGAATGGAATTTTGAAAAAGGATTTGAGAGTTGTGCTGACAGGTGTTATGATATTTATATCATATCAGGTTTATTCAAATCCGGAAAGTGGAACAAAAGAACAGGGAGACGTATACAGGAATCTTCCGTTTTCAATGCCTGAAGTGAGCCAACCTTCCTTTCCCGATTATGAGGTTAATATCCGTGATTTCGGCGCACTCAGCGATGGTGTGACCTTGAACACAGAGGCGATAAACAATGCAATCAAGGCGGTAAGTTCCAAAGGAGGGGGGAAAGTTATCATACCCGAAGGATTATGGTTGACGGGGCCCGTCGTACTTTTGAGTAACGTTAATCTATATGCCGAGAAGAATGCTCTCATTGTATTTAGCAGCGATACATCTCTATATCCCATTATCGACACTTCTTTCGAAGGGCTGGACACTAAGCGCTGCCAATCGCCGATTTCGGCAATGAATGCTGAAAATATAGCCATCACCGGCAATGGTGTTTTCGATGGGGCAGGAGATAGATGGCGTCCGGTCAAGAAAGACAAGATGACGGAACGGCAATGGAAAAATCTGGTGAGTTCGGGTGGTAAAGTGGATGAGAACGGAAAAGTATGGTATCCTGATGCGGGTGCTTTGAAAGCCTCTGTACTTATGACCGGACAAAATAACGGGCAGAAAGAAATAACCGATGAAGAGTGGACTTACATGAAAAGCTGGTTGCGCCCTGTCATGCTGAGTATAGTAAAGAGCAAACGGATTCTGCTGGAAGGGGTGACTTTCAAGAACTCACCGGGCTGGTGTATCCATCCTTTGTCTTGCGAATCTTTGACTTTGAACGATGTGAAGGTGTTCAATCCCTGGTATTCGCAAAATGGCGATGCGCTGGATGTGGAGTCGTGTAAAAACGTACTGGTCACTAATTGTTTTTTTGATGCGGGGGATGATGCTATCTGTCTGAAATCGGGTAAAGATGAGGATGGACGCAGGCGGGGAGAACCTTGTGAGAATGTGATTATTAAGAATAATACGGTTTTGCATGGGCATGGCGGATTTGTAATCGGCAGTGAAATGTCCGGTGGTGTCCGGAATGTATACGTATCGGGCTGTTCTTTCGTGGGCACAGATGTCGGTTTGCGGTTTAAGAGTACCCGCGGACGTGGTGGCGTAGTGGAGAACATTTTCATAGATAATATTAACATGATTGATATTTCCAATGATGCTCTGACGATGGATTTGTATTATGCTGTCAATGACTTTCCGGAAACTCCGATACCGGATGTGAATGAGGAAACTCCTGTTTTCAGGAACATTTATATTTCAAATGTTCTTTGCAGAGGTGCGGAACGGGCAGTATATTTCAACGGGCTGCCGGAAATGCCTCTTAAGAATATCTTTATCAAAAACATGACTGTAACTAATGCCAAGAAAGGTATTGTAATCAATCAGGCTTCTCAGGTGAATATGGAGAATATCAAAGTGGAGGATCCTGAGGCTCCGGGCATACAGATAAAAAATGCTACAGGCATTATTATTAACGGGAAAGAATATAAAAAGGATTCCGGAAAAATGCTGCTTTCCGGAAATCAGCGGAATTAACAGATACGGAACTGTTGCTAACTTATTGGAACATAGGGATAAATAAGTATCCTGCTAGCCAAAATCTTTTATGTCTTTAGTCGTTTTTCTTTCGTAGCACCTAGGTGAGACGAATGTATTACCTAGGTGCTTCAGTTATCTGACCTGGGTGCTACAATTGTCTGACCTAGGTGCTACGAAAGAAAATAGCCGGTTATGGTGATTAATGAATGCGTACGGTCGGCTTCTTTTTTTATTTATTCTTCTCTTTATATTCGGAAGGCGTGATACCTACTACCTTCTTGAAGCATTTACTGAAATACTTCGGGTCATTGAAACCGGTCATATAGGCTACCTGTGAGAAATTATATTCCCCGCTGTCTATTAGCTGTGCTGCACGTTTGATGCGTACTTCACGTATGAAGTCTACAGGAGTCAGTCCGATGATGGACTTCAGTTTCCGATAGAAGATGGTGCGGCTGAGCATCAGATGCTCTGCAAATTCGTCGATGGTCAGTTCGGCATTATCCATCTGTTCTTCTATGAACTCCATTACCTTTTGCATGAATTGCTCGTCGTAGGGAGTAATCTGCGGTTGCGATGGGGTAAGAGCTTCTGCGACAGCTATTTCTTTTCCTTCCGTCAGTTTGGCCATATAGATTTCCTGCAAGGATTTGCGTTGGCGGAGCAGTGAAGCGATACGTGTTTTCAGATATGTGGCGCTGAAAGGTTTTGTGATATAGTCATCTATACCTTGCTCCAGTCCGGCAATCCGGTCATCCAAAGAGGCTTTTGCCGATAATACAATAATGGGAATGTGGCAGATGTTATTGTTTTCTTTGATTTTCCGAATCATCTCCAGACCGTCCATAACCGGCATCATTACGTCACTGATGATAAGATCGGGGATATTATCAACTGCGTGTTGCAATCCTTCTTTTCCGTTCGGAGCGGTGATTACAGTATAATTCTCAGACAAGATGTTTTTTAAGAAAGCTTTCAGTTCTTCATTGTCCTCAACCACCAATATAGTAAACGTATCCGGAGCCGCATTATTCTCCATATCTTCTTTGTCTTCCGCTTCTGGTCTTTTCTCAGTCTGGAGGCTGCTGTCCGGATGGGTAGTCGGACTTTGACTGTCATTCAGAATAAATTCCACCTGACTGTCTTGTTCGAAGACTTCTTTTTGAAGAGGCAGAGTTACCATGAAACGGCTTCCTGCTTCTGGTTCGCTCGTTACTTTGATTGTACCGTGATGCATGTCGACCATTTCTTTTACCAATGACAGGCCGATGCCGGAAGACGGTTGGAGCATATTCTGCTGTGCCAGTGTTTCGAAGCGCTGGAACAAAGTACGCAGTTTAGTCGGTTCAATTCCGATGCCTTCATCCACCACAGAGATTGTCACTTTATCTGTCTGTTTTGTCACTTCTATTGTAATCGCCTTCTCAGCCGGTGTATATTTGAATGCGTTGGATATCAGATTAAAGAATATCTTTTCAAACTTATCGCGGTCTATCCATGCATATATTGATTTAAGTTCGCTTGCCAACCGGAAATTAATCTTCTTTTCTTCTGCAATCAAGCGGAAGTTGATCATTACTTTTTCAAGAAGTGGAATCAGGTCTGTCTTCTCCACCAGCACTTTCATCTTCTGATTCTGTATCTTACGGAAGTCCAGAATCTGATTCATGAGACGTAGCATACGTTCGGCATTCTTTTGTACCACAGTCAAGTGCTCACGGGCTGTGGCGGATAAGTCTTCATTTTCCAGAACTTCATTGACCGGACTGCTGATCAGAGTCAGCGGTGTCCGGAGTTCATGAGATATGTCAGTAAAGAAACGGAGCTTGATATTGGATAGTTGTTGCTCGATATCCACTTGGTGGCGCAACCGATAAATATAAAAAAGTACATATACGATACTGCCCGTAAAGAGAACGAAGAGAATAACGTAGAGCAGCCATGCCCAGCCCGTCTCCCAGAAAGTGGGCAGTACGTTGATGGATAAAGTGCGGATATTGTCCATCCATACTCCGTCGCTGTTGGTGGATTTGATTTGCAGTTTATATTTGCCGTTCGGCAAGTTGATGTAGCTGGCAGAACGGTTCTTGTCCCCGTCGTGCCACTCTTCTTCCAGTCCTTTCAGTCGGTATGCGTAACGGATTTCTTTGGAATCGACATAATCGAGTGCCGCAAACTGGAAAGTAACATTACGCTGAGAGGGGGTGAGGCGTAATTCTTCCAGATCGTCAATGGCGATGACAGAAGATTGTCCCTGCACTTTCAAACCGGTAAAGACAATGGGAGGGATATAGGAACTTTTCTGCATCTCTTTGGAAGAAATCTCAATGAATCCCTTGTCTGTACCGAATACGATTTGATTTCGAGCGTTGATCACCGGTGCCGCTTCTGAGAAGCTAAATTCCTGGTGCAGAGAGTTAAGCCCGTAATTCTCGAAAGTCTTTCTTTGAGCGTCGAATTTAGAAATGGCATTTTCCGAAAGAATCCATAAGTTGCCTTGTTGATCTTCCTGCATGGCTTGTACCAAGTCCGAAGCCAGTCCGTCATCCGTTGTATATGTCTTGAACTCAATCTTGTTGCTGAGCAGGTTCTTGGATACGATTTGGCTGATGCCTCCCGTAAAGCTGGCTATATAGGTTCGTTTTTGCTTGTCGGTGTATGTATGCATCACATCATTTCCGCTCAGGCTGGTACTTATTCCTGACTCGCAACAATTACGATAAAACTTGATTTCTTCCGGTCTCTCAAATTGATTGGAGAAAGTCAGTAATCCGTTGGTGGTTCCTATTAACAGCACACCGCCCGGCGCTTCGGATATGTGGCGGACTTTCGAAGCGTAGCCGGTCGGGTAATTCTTCAACTCATTATCGCTGTGTATAAATTCTGTCTTACCGTCCTTATTGTAGGTTAGCAAATTGATTCCTCCGCCATAGCAGCCTATCCAGATACGTTTATGGCTATCTTGAAAAATGGAATATACACTGTTGCCACTCAAGCTGTATGGCATATTCGGTTGATGAGTGAATTGTTGTACGGAATAGGAATCCGGCGACTTTTTCTTTAACAGATAAATGCCGTTTTCCTTTGTTCCTATCCAGATATTGCCTTCATGGTCTTCAAGAAAGCAATATACGCTTGTAAAACTCTGTTTATCTTTGCTTATTTTTCCTTGTGGCGTCAGATAGCCTTCCAACTGTCCGTCCGGTTGGTACACTCTGATCATCTGTGCCTTCGAAGAAACCCACAGCCTCTTTTCATTGTCGCATAAAAAAGCGCGGGTCTCGAATCCATTGTCAATATGCACCAGATTATAGGTATGTGGAAAGAAGGACAATTTGTAAATGCCACGTGTACTGGTCAGCCAGCAGTTACCCTGATTGTCCAGTGTGTAAAAGCGGACGAGCGGACTGAAAACAGACTTCGGATTGTTGCTGTCCTTCAGCATGGGTTTCAGTTCTTTGTTTTCACGGTCATAATAAGACAGATTCCCTTCCGGGGGGAGAACCCATAACGTGTGTTGCCGGTCTTCAAAGATCACATTCTTATTTTTCCGTTCATATCTGATCACTTCGTCGGCCGGTGTGAACAAATGCTGCATTTCCTTGGTGGATGGATTATAACGGATCACTCCTGTCGTTTGGGGGAATATCCATAGTTCCTTGTAATGGTCTTGATAAACTGACTGTACGACGTTGGAAGGTTGCGTTGATGTGCGTATATCAATTAACTGGAATTCTTTTTCTTTTATCTTATAAATAATCAGTCCGTTGTCTGTAGCCAGCAAAAGTGTATTGGAGTCAAACTTCTTGACTTCGTTAATCATCGAAACATGATAAGGAATCTCTATGAATTTGAATTGTCTGGTCTTAAAGTTGTAAGAGGCCAATTTGTCCGATTGGGAAACCAGATAAATAATTCCATCCGCTTCTTTAATATATTGGAACGGGAAATCGCTGTCTACCTGCTTCTTTCCTATGATAGAAATTCCTTTGTTGGTCAGTATCCATTCATCTCCTTCGGAATCTTCGAAAACGGTATATATCTTGTCTCCCTTCAAGTTTTGTTTGAAGGAACTGTACAGAGTGATTCCTTTCCCCTGTTTGCAAAGTTGGTCATCTATGCGGATGGCGGCACATTCGTTTTGAAAGGTGATCCATGAGATTCCTTTGGAAAGGGTATAAATATGGTCGGCATAATTATTCGTTATCATCGTTTCTGCTACTGAACCTAAAATGTCGATGAACTTCTCTGTCTGATTGTCGAACATATACACCCGTCCGTCATAGGCTTGGCACCAGATATCCCCATATTTCGTTTCCGCTATCTGACTGATCCGGTTGGTATTCAGAATATAGCCGTCTTTGTAAGATGTCTTATAGTTTTTGAATGTATATCCGTCGAATTTATTCAGCCCGTTCCAGGTGCCGAACCATAGGAATCCTTTTTTGTCTTGTATGATTGTCTGTACTATTCCTTGTGACATTCCGTCATTGACGGAATAATGCTTGATCTGATAGGTAGGCTGGGCCACTAATATGCAAAAGTTAAAAAGAGAAATAAGAAGGAGCCAGGCGCGTTTCATAATATCGGTGTTTTTTGTTAGAACAAAAATAAGTAAAAGGATGGAAAACAAGAAGCCCGGACGCTACATTGAACGGATAATACGAAAGTTTGCCTATTTTTTCCTCCCTTTCGCTGTCTTGTCTGCCTGCTTATGCTAAAAATCCTCTTTATATTCTGTTTTTAGAACATAAAGAGGATAGTTTATTGACGAGAGTCGCATGGGGTATGGTGAGATGAAATCATAATTGGGGAATAATTGCACAAGACTTTCACAAGTATCCTCCCGTCAATGCTTAAAATCACACAAAACTAACTAAATAGTTTCTGCTTTCGCAATAAATATTAATTTATCTTATGCACTTTATGTTTTTTTTAATATATTGAAGATATTTTGGGGCATCTTTCCGTAACTCGCTGTTTTTTCTTATGTTTGCCACACAAATAACAAATGAATTAAATAGATATGTCTTATCAAATACAATATAATGATTTCCCAACCTTTCTGCGAAAACATTTTCCTTACAAAGTGCAGAAAATATCATTAAATGCCGGTTTTACTTGTCCTAATCGGGATGGGACGAAGGGATGGGGCGGGTGTACGTATTGCAATAACCAGACTTTCAACCCGGACTATTGCCGGACGGAAAAGTCGATTGCTACCCAACTGGAGGAGGGGAAATGTTTCTTTGCCCATAAATATCCGGAGATGAAATATCTGGCGTATTTCCAGGCATATACCAATACTTATGCAGAACTGGAAGGACTGAAACGTAAATATGAAGAGGCGTTGCAGGTAGACGGGGTAGTAGGATTGGTGATCGGTACGCGTCCGGATTGTATGCCGGAAGAACTGCTTCAGTATCTGGAAGAACTGAACCGCCATACATTCCTGATGGTGGAATATGGCATTGAGAGTGCCAGTGATGAGACATTGCGGCGTATCAATCGCGGACATACGTATGCGGATACGGTAGAGGCTGTTCAGCGTACCGCCGCCTGTGGCATACTGACGGGCGGGCACGTCATCCTCGGTCTTCCGGGAGAGACACATGATACAATGGTAGAGCAGGCAGGAATCCTTTCCGCGCTTCCTTTGTCCACACTCAAAATTCATCAGTTACAGTTGATTCGTGGTACTCGCATGGCGCATGAATACGAAGAGAATCCGGAAGGTTTTCATCTGTTTACGGAAGTGGACGAATATATTGACCTGGTGATTGACTATGTAGAGCATCTCCGCCCGGATCTGGTATTGGAACGTTTTGTTTCGCAGTCTCCCAAAGAATTGCTGATTGCTCCGGACTGGGGACTGAAGAATTATGAATTTGTAACTCGTTTGCAAAAAAGAATGAAAGAAAGGGGAGCTTATCAAGGTAAGAAGTACAGGGATTCAGAAAAAAGAGTTATTTTTGCGGAAGATAACTTCACCACAGAATAAATCTCTGTCCTCAGAGGATCATAGCTGGTGAGCAGAAATTAATTAAAGTTGAAGAATGGAACAGAAAACAAGAATTAAAGGAAATGTCCACTATGTGGGAGTAAATGACCGTAATAAACACCGTTTTGAGGCGTTATGGCCGTTGCCCTATGGAGTTTCGTATAACTCTTATCTGATTGATGATGAAATGGTGGCGTTGGTGGATACTGTAGATATCTGTTATTTTGAAGTCTACTTGCGCAAGATCAAGCAAGTAATCGGCGAACGTCCTATTAACTATTTGATTATAAATCACATGGAACCGGATCATTCGGGCTCCATCCGATTGATTAAACAACACTATCCGGATATTATTATTGTCGGCAATAAGCAAACCTTCGGTATGATTGAAGGATTCTACGGTGTTACCGGCGAGCAATATCTGGTGAAAGACGGAGACTTCCTTGCATTAGGCAAGCATATGCTTCGTTTCTATATGACTCCGATGGTGCACTGGCCCGAAACGATGATGACATTTGATGAAACGGACGGAATCCTTTTCTCAGGTGACGGATTCGGATGCTTTGGCACTGTAGACGGAGGATTTCTGGATACCCGTATCAATGTAGATAAGTACTGGGGTGAAATGGTGCGTTACTACTCCAATATCGTTGGCAAATACGGTAGTCCGGTACAGAAAGCCCTGCAAAAATTGGGAGGACTGCCTATCACTACCATTTGCTCTACACACGGACCGGTATGGACAGAGAATATTTCCAGGGTGATCGGTATCTATGACCGTCTGAGCCGTTATGATGCGGACGAAGGTGTGGTTATCGTATATGGCAGTATGTATGGAAATACGGAACAGATGGCGGAAGCTATTGCTGCGGAACTCTCAGCACAGGGAATCAGGAATATTGTGATGCACAATGTGACGAAGAGTCATCCTTCTTATATCCTTGCAGATATTTTCCGTTATAAAGGATTGATTGTCGGTTCTCCGACATACAGTAATCAGATATTCCCGGAAGTGGAATCGTTATTGTCTAAGATTCTGGTTCGCGAACTCAAAGGACGTTATTTGGGATACTTCGGTTCCTTCACCTGGGCAGGAGCTGCTGTGAAGCGTATGGCTGAATTTGCGGAAAAGAGTAAGTTCGAGCTGGTAGGCGATCCGGTAGAGATGAAACAGGCGATGCAGGATATTACCTATACCCAGTGTGAGAACCTGGCACGTGCGATGGCGGACCGCTTGAAAAAAGACCGCTAAATAAAGAATGAACAATTATTTACTAACCTATAAAACAATCGACTTATGAGACTTATTATTCAGCCGGACTATCAGTCCGTATCTCAGTGGGCTGCACATTACGTTGCCGCAAAAATAAAAGCTGCCAACCCAACTCCGGAAAAACCTTTTGTATTGGGCTGTCCTACGGGATCTTCACCTCTGGGTATGTATAAAGCTTTGATCGATTTAAATAAGAAAGGAATCGTTTCTTTCCAGAACGTCGTAACATTCAATATGGATGAATATGTAGGCTTGCCGAAAGAACATCCGGAAAGCTATTACTCTTTTATGTGGAATAACTTCTTCAGCCATATCGATATCAAAAAGGAAAATACGAATATCCTGAACGGTAATGCTCCCGACCTGGATGCAGAATGTGCACGCTACGAGGAAAAGATTAAGTCTTATGGTGGCATCGACCTTTTCATGGGTGGCATTGGTCCAGACGGACACATCGCATTCAACGAACCGGGCTCTTCACTGACTTCCCGTACCCGTCAGAAAACGCTGACTACGGATACAATCATTGCGAACTCCCGTTTCTTTGACAACGATATTAACAAAGTTCCGAAGACAGCTCTGACTGTTGGTGTAGGCACTGTGCTTTCTGCCAAAGAAGTGATGATTATCGTAAATGGTCACAATAAGGCCCGCGCATTGTATCATGCAGTAGAAGGTTCTATCACTCAGATGTGGACTATCAGTGCTTTGCAGATGCACGAAAAGGGTATTATCGTTTGTGACGATGCTGCTACGGAAGAGTTGAAAGTAGGTACTTACCGTTACTTCAAGGATATCGAAGCAGGTCATCTGGACCCGGAATCATTGATCAAGTAAGAAATATTCAGGCACGGATTTCACGGATTAACACGTTTTTTAGATATGTAATCTTTTAAAACCGTGAAATCCGTGTAGTCCGTGCCTGATTTATATATTCTCTAAGTTAATAGTCTTCGGGATTAAATCCCTTCCAGCCAGCCTTTTCCCTGACGGACAATTTCCGGTTCATCTTCTGTGCACTTCACTACTGTAGAAGGTTCTATGCCTCCTATTCCTCCGTCGATTACCAGATCCACGATATCACCGAACTTTTCGTCAATCAGTTCGGGATCGGTCATATATTCCAGATCTTCATGCTCATCGTATGGCAGTGTGGTGGTCATAATAGGAGCATCCAGTAAGCGGGCGATTTCACGGATGATATTGTTGTCCGGCATACGGATACCCACCTCTTTTCGGTTACGGAAGATTTTGGGCAGCCGGTTGGTGCCATTCAGGATAAACGTGAACGGGCCGGGGAGATTATGCTTCATGAGCTTGAACTCATTATTACCCACTTTGGCATACTCGCTGATACTGCTTAGATCGTAGCAGATGATAGACAGGTTGTTTTTGCGCGGATCAATATCTTTGATCCGGCAAATCCGTTCAATAGCACGTTCTTTCAGCCCGTGGCATCCGATGGCGTACATCGTATCCGTAGGATAGATGATCAGTCCGCCGTCGTTCAGGATGTCGGTTACCCGTTGCAAGTCCTGCGGGTTATTGTTTTTATCGTACAGTTTCAGAAGCATACTCTCTTCTCCTTTTCTTATTTAAGTTTCTTCTTTAAGAAATCAAGTGCTTTCTCTGTAGCTTTTTCCGTCACTTTCTGTTTGATGGAATCTTTGTTGGCAGTCGTGGCAGAATCCAGTCCGAGCTTTTCTCCCAGTTTGCTGATTGCTTCGTCGGCTACGGATTCAAGTGCCTGATTGGCCATACTCTTTGTATCGACACTGACTTTCGGGGAAGTGAATGAACCTCCGATCTTCAGATCGAGCGTCATTAGCTTGGAAATGCCGGTGGATGCCGGAAGCTTGATCTTGCCGGAGTAGTCGATGGTCTGGTCGAGTCCTGTGCTACCGGAAAGATTCAGATTATAGTCACCCATTTTGATATCAAACGGTTTGGTTTCCACCCGTCCGTCTTTGATGGTGAAATCTAGTGTCATATCTTTCACTTTCATTTCTTTCAGACTCGGTTGGCTGATGGCATCGGCTATCTGGTCGATTGCTTTCACACCACTCAGACTGAGGTCGCGGGTAGACAAGCTGCCGTCTCCTTGCATCGTTTCCAGTACCGGGCTCATAGCTGCGTCCAAGTCGGTCAGCACATTGATGCTGCCGGAGAAGTTTCCTTTCAGGTTCTCAAAGATAGGAGCCAGTTGCTGAACCATATCCAGTTCTTTGTATGCCTGTGAGAAGCTGATATCCGACAGTTTGAATCCGGCTTTCATTTCCGGTTTCTTCGCATTGGCGGTAGAGTAATATCCATTCATCACCACGTTGCCGCCCATAGTACCCATAGAAAGATTCTTCATATCTACCTTTCCGTCTTTGACAACAAGTTTACCGTTCATGTTGTTGAATGTCATCTTGTCAAACAGCACCTGTTTCAGATTGGCGTCCATCTGGAAGTCGATATTGCGCGGAACTTCTATCACGCCGGCAATTGCCGTGGAGTCTGTGGCAGCTGCTTCGGTAGTTGCCACGCTGTCTGCGGAGGCTGTCATGAAATCATTCAGATTGAAATAATTGGAATGAATGTTCAGCGTTCCTTTCAGTGTAGTACCTTTCAGAGCATAGCCGATATAGTTCTCGAAACGGCTGTCGGCAGTAATATCGTTCTTACCGATATTGACCGTCGTTTCGCTCAGTTGCAGATATTTCGGGGTGAAGGTAAAGAGTGATTTCTTGATATCCACATCCGGCATATCCTGCATTTTCAGTTTCATATTGGTCAGACCGATGGTTCCGGAGGCTTTCATGTTGTCGTACTGTTCTTTCTCTATATAAGAAAGGCGTCCTGACATTTGCATATCGGCGTTGATGGTTCCGTTCAGTTCCATATCTCCCAAAGGATATACCTGTTTGATCATACCCAGGTCGAGGGTACCTTTTGCCTCTGCTTTGAAATCGGGGTCGCTGATCGGTGTTTTCACGTCCGCAGTCAGACTGAAAGAATTCCCTGCCAGACGGAAACTGAACGGGTTGATTTGGATGGTGGTCAGGTCTATATTTCCTCCCGGATTTCGGACGTTGGCATTAATGTTGATCTGATCGACTCCTGCAGGCAATGCCGGATAACGGAACATAGCGTTCTTGACTTGCATGTCGATGTTGAATGCGGGGACAGTATCTCCTTGCAGCGTACCTTTGGCTGATGCGGCAAGAGTAGCGGTTCCGTCTGTTTTCAGACTGGAGAATTCCGTTGCGTAAATGGCGGGAATCAAAGACAGTATTTCCTTGAAGCCTACATCATTGGTATTGAGTTTGAGATCCATGTCGATAGCGGGATCTTTCAGTTCCACCCAACCGTCGATACCTGCCTGAATGGCGTTGAGGCGAATGGTATTGTCTTTCAGGGTATACTTGTTGTTGGCAAGATCGGCGTCTACATCCATCTTGGCGGAGATGTTGGCGTTTGCAAGGAAAGGAATGCCATTCATCTTGTAAGTCAGTGATTTGGTTTCCGCTTCCAGTTTCAGCGTAGTGCGGTCACTGCCCAGGTCACCGGCACAAAGGGCGTTGAAATCACGGATGTCGGCATACATTTTACCTTGCTGGTCGTCATAAATCAAATTCATGTTCTTGATGACGAAACGTTGCAACTTGACTTTGAAAGGAGATGACTCTGCTTCCGTGGCAGGCGTTTCCTGCGTGTCTGTCGTGTCGGGCTTCATGATATCCCAGTTGACATGACCGTCCGGCAGGACGATGGCGTGCAGGCGGGTATCTTCTATGAATACTTTGGAAATGTCATAACCGCTGTCTCCGAAAAGGGAGAACAGATTGATGGTGGCAGTCACCTCTCCGGCTTGTACAAGGGTATCGTTTGCGAATTCTCCCGCGCCTTTCAGCCAGAAATCTTCGAGAGTGACAGAAGCCTGCGGGAAGTTGCGGAACAGGCTAATGTTGAGTTTCTTGAAATCAAATTGTGCATTGAGCATCTTGTTGCCTTCTGTTTTTACAATACCTGCTATCTTACCTTGGAAGGCGAAAGGAAGGAGGAGCATCAGAATGATTATTACCCCTACAACGATAGCTGCGATTTTCAAACCTTTTTTCATTTGCTTTTCTTTTAAGAGTTTGACGTACATACGAAGGCAAAGTTAATAAAAAGTTTTTGATGTAAGATGATATTCAATAACTTTCACAATCAGAAGACTTCTGATACACTACCAACTTATTTATGATTTTTTCTTTCTGAGTTCTTCGGCAATTCTCCATTGTATGGCGGCTTCCACTTCTTTCCCCACTCTTAACAGGGCATCTCCGAAGAGCTCGTGTGCGCCGGCATGCTCGGGTTTCAGACTTGTAGCCTTGTCCAGGTCTGCAATTGCCCCTTCTGTATTATCGATTTTCAGACGCAGTTTTCCACGGTTGTACACAGCTTTAAAGTTTGCAGGATGAAGGCTGACAGCGGTATTGAAACAGTTTTCCGCATCAAAATACTTTTTGCTGTTGAACAGGGTGATTCCTTTCCGTATCCAGGCATCTATATAATTAGGGTCGAGGCTGAGCGCTTTGTCATAATTGGCAATGGCGGCACGGGCGTCGTGGGCTTGGGTGATACATTCATTTCCCATTAACAGATATTCATGGGCATATTGCCGCAGACGTTCCTGCTGTTCCCGCATTTGCTCTTTGAGCTTTTTGTTCTGCTCCTGCAAGGCATTGATAATCCCCAGTTTCCGGCGGATTAATCGGCGGGGAACAGGTTTCTCTATGTCATAACGGGAGTGAATGGCACGGAAAAATTGTTCCAGACATTCCTCCATATCCCCTTTGTCGAAAGCACGTGCGGCAGCGGCATACTGAACATCGGCCTGCGCCTGTTTCAGAGCCTTGTCGATGGCTTGCCGGTCGTTGAACCGTCCGGCAAAGTTTACGATTTCGGGACGCACAAAGATATCCGCCCGGTTGATCGGCTTTTTGAGCTGGATGCCATCCAGTGAGGTACAACGGCTGAGTGCTACATACGCCTGTCCGCCGGCAAATACACCTCCCGTGAAGTCAATCACTACCCTGCTGAAAGTCAGCCCCTGACTCTTGTGGACGGTAATGGCCCAGGCCAGCCGGATGGGATATTGGGTGAAGCTACCCAGTACTTCCTCTTCAATCTCTTTTGTCTTTTCGTTGTAGCGATAGCGGATGTTACGCCATGATTCCCGTTTTACATCGCATTCCTTGCCGTCATCGGTGATGACGTATATCGTTTCTTCTTCTTCGTCGATACCGGCAATCACTCCGATGGTACCGTTTACCCACCGGCGGTCGAAATCATTCTTGATAAAGATGATTTGAGCACCCGGTTTCAGAACGAGTTCCTGTGAGGTCGGCAGACTGCTTTCGGGGAAATCCCCTTCAATGCTTCCTTCAAAGGTGATCGGTTCTCCTGCCAGCTCGGCCAGTTTCTTCTCATTGATCGAGTCAACCGTATCCCTTCGGGTGGCAAGCGTGATGTACATATCGGCTTCCGATTCTTCGATATGGCTTCCGTATCGGGTGTTCAGCAGTTGCAGGTCGGCTGCTCCGGCGGTGTTGGTACGGATATGGTCGAGAACGCTGACAAAGACGGAATCAGTCTGCCGGTATACTTTCTGAAGCTCGATGGATACCAGATCGATCTGGCTGAATACTCTTGCCGAGAAGAAGTATGGAGTAGGGTAGGCACGGTTCAGAATCTCCCGCTCGTCATTCTTTACGACAGGTTCCAGCTGGAAAACGTCGCCTACCAATAACAGTTGTTTGCCGCCGAAAGGTTCCCGTAAGTTATGCGAATATACACGTAAGATGCGGTCGATGGCATCAATGAGGTCCGCCCGTACCATAGAGATTTCGTCTATGATGACCAGTTCAATCTGTTCCAGTAATTTCCGGTGCGGTTTGGTGTACTCGAAGAACTCGTGAATGCGTCCTCTCTGAAGACTTAAATTCGAAGAAACTGTGCATCGTACTTCCTCCGGCGTTGATGGCTGCGATGCCGGTAGGTGCGAGAACGACATGTTTCTTCTTGGTATGTTCGCAGACATAACGTAGGAATGTAGATTTACCTGTACCCGCTTTTCCGGTCAGAAAAACCGACTGGCGGGTATACTGAATAAGATTCAGGGCGTCCTGAAAAGCTGCGTTATTAGTGTCTACGCTCATAAAGTTAGTGACGGATAAGCAGATGTGCTGACCGAATAAATGAATTAGATAATCCCGAAATGTTTCATAGCCTTGCTGATGCCGTCCTCATCAATGGGGGCTGTCACATAGTCGGCTGCGGCTTTTACATCCTCTTTGGCCTGCCCCATAGCGACTCCGATAGCTGCGTGGCGAAGCATGCTGATATCGTTTCCTCCATCGCCGAAGGACATCGTTTCTTCCAGCTTGATGCCAAAATGCCGGATGATTTCATCGATGCCTTTCTGTTTGGTATCGCCTTTGGCTGTGACATCCGCAAAAGCCGGATACCAGCGGCCTATTTCGCAAGTCGGAATGGATGGAAGCACTTCTTTTTCTTCTTCCTCCGTGATGAAGGGAGTCATCTGG
>OBYQ01000885.1_pt1 | contig 20776 bp, 29 predicted proteins | sample 1538221 | NCBI WGS metagenome assembly OBYQ01 (sample SAMEA2580200, study PRJEB22360) | human gut metagenome | biome: human gut; feature: human-associated habitat; material: faeces | place: Denmark | collected 2008/2010
TGTATGCAAACCGGATTGAATTCGCAGGTGCAAAAATGGTTGACAGACCACCATTTCCAGAAGATGCGGAAGGGTTCTTAGAGATCCCAGAGGGCATGGAAGAAGAAATGCCGTTTAGATAGAGGAGGATAAAAGATGGTTTCAGTAAATCAGGCGTATATGGTAGGGCATATGAAAAATGCCGATGGAAGTATCAATAACAAAAATGTAGTGCTGTCAGCAGCATGTGAAGCAGCGGAACTGTTCCAGTGCATGATGTCAGTAAATCAGAAACTGGAGGACTGGCAGAGATTTAACCACACCTTGGAGATGCATCTTAGAAGTGTGGAATGTGAGAAAATCCATGATATCTGTCAGGCGGTATATGGAATGAAACATCCGTCCGATGAACTGGAAGGATTGTATCTGGCAAGAGAGGATGAACAGATATGCCTGCTGTACTATCAGGTATTTGTAGGGATGCTGGAAATCAATATTAATTCAGCCGAAGTGCTGTACAAACAGAAGGAGGAAATAATCAATGAGTAAGATGGAGTATATGCCGGTAGATTGTTTGCAGGTGCCAAAGATGCTGTTCCAGATGGAAAAATACAAAAATCTGTCAAATACAGCAAAGATTTTATACAGCTTATTTCTGGATCGTTTGAAATTTGCGGTGCAGAATGGTTGGGTAGATGGTAAGGGGGATTTGTATGTAATCTATCCAAAAAGTGAAATGAAGAAAGACCTGAATACAACCAGATATGGGGTAGATCAGGCAGTACAGGAACTGGTGGAGATTGGAAATCTGGTGCGCATCATTCCGAACAATGGAAAGGCGAACCACTTTTATATCAATGATATTTATGAAAATGAGATGGAGGAAGAATCAATGATGACATTAGACAGAATTATGGCAAATATGCCGATGGAAGAAAGAGAAATTATCATGGACAAGATGGTGGCAGCATCCAGAGATATTCTGGGAACAATTGCAGATATGGGATATCTGGATGAATATGAGACACCACTGACTCCTATGGAAGAGCGAGGCTATTACGATGAAGAAGGTAATCTTGATATTGATGCCGTAGAAGCCGATGGCTATGAGTTTGGTATGGATCTGGCATTTGGCGTGTTATCTGTTTGTGAAGGAAAGCCTGAACATGTGCTGGAAATTCAGAAATATGTAAATGAACAGTATGAGTGCTGTTCTAATAAGAAGTTTATGAAAGTTCTGGAAACAATCGCACGAATGAATGGAAACGAGGAGGTTTATATCGAGGATATGTATGCCTGCAATAAAGAAGCAAGGAATTATTATCTGAGTGAGTTAATGATGTGCTTCAACTTTGTGTTTAATGAGATGTGTCATGGTACAGGCAGTGCGGCAAATTGTGATTTCGATGTAGAAGAGTAGGAAAATATTATGGCAGATTTTGAATATTTCAGAGCAGAAGAATCTGACCAGTTTTCTTTTTTTCGGATACCAAAAGCTCTGTTCACAGAAAAAGAGTTTGCAAGCCTGTCCACAGACGCAAAGCTTCTTTACGGAATTCTGCTTGATCGAATCAGTCTATCCAAGAAAAATGGCTGGATTGACAGTGATGGTTATGTCTATATCATTTACACGATTGCAGAATTGCAGGAGCTGTTGCGAATGTCGCATACGACAGTGACAAAGCTTCTTTATGAGCTTGACAGTGTGCATGGGATTGGATTGATCGAACGGTATCGGCAGGGGAATAATCGTCCTTCTGTCATATACGTGAAAAATTTTGTGAAACGGAGCAGAGGAAAGCCAGTAAGATACTTTGCTTCTGGAACGCCAGAAACTGGAAATCCAGACTGCAAGGAATTGGAAATCCGGATTGCAAGAAACTGGAAGTCCGGAACGCAAAAAAATAGAAGTCCGGACTGCAAGAATCTGGATGGAAGTAATACTAAGATAAGAATCAAAAGCTGCGGTAGCGGAATGTATAAAAGCGGGAATTCGACCGGTTATGATCACCGGAGATCATAAAATTACAGCAGCAGCAATTGCAAAGAGAGTTGGAATATTACATGATTTATCGGAAGCCTGTGAAGGGGCAGATATAGAAAATATGAGTGACGAGGAACTCAAAGAATTTGTCTCAAATATTTCTGTGTATGCAAGAGTGTCACCGGAACATAAAATTCGCATTGTTCGGGCATGGCAGGAAAGAGGAATGATTGTGGCAATGACAGGAGACGGTGTCAATGATGCACCGGCATTAAAGCAGGCAGATATTGGTGTTGCAATGGGAATGACCGGAACGGAAGCTGCGAAAGATGCAGCAGCGATGGTACTTACAGATGATAACTTTGCAACAATCGTAAAAGCAGTGGAAAATGGACGAAACTTATATCAGAATATCAAGTATGCGATACAGTTTCTTTTGTCAGGAAATTTCGGAGCAATTTTAACCGTTCTTTGTTCATCGGTTGCAGGACTTCCGGTGCCATTTGCACCAGTACATTTACTCTTCATTAATCTTTTGACGGATAGTCTTCCGGCAATTGCGTTAGGCTTAGAGCCGGATAGAAGTGAAGTGATGAGTGAAAAACCGAGATTGGCAGATGAGTCGATATTGACAAAAGATTTTCTTAGCAAAATCGGTCTGGAAGGTTTGGTAATTGGAGCAATGACAATGATCAGTTTTTTGACAGGATACAACCAGAATGGTACATTGCTTGGAAGCACGTATGCTTTTGGAACTCTTTGTCTGGCACGTTTGTTTCATGGATATAATTGCAAATCAGATCATCCGGTCATTTTTACAAAAGGTCTCTTTCATAACAAGTGGCTTCAGGGAGCATTTGTGTTAGGTGCAGTACTCATTACAACAGTACTGACGGTTCCTGGTTTCCATAACTTATTCAAAGTGGAAACGTTGAATCTGATGCAGCTTGGATGTGTATATTTATATGCTTTTGCAAGCCTTCTGATTATTCAATTACTTAAGTGTATACGTATGAAACTAAGAAAAAGAGGGGAAAGATAGTGGATTTAAGTAGATGTTCTATGAAAAAAATTCGAGAACTGATTGTGTTTACGGCATTTCTTGTAGTTGCTTTGTGGAAATTCGATGTGGTGATTGAAGTGCTGAAGTCAATATGGAAAATTGTGTTTCCTTTTGCGCTTGGTGGTGCAATTGCCTTTGTGATTAATGTACCAATGAGTTTCCTGGAAAAGAAAATGCTCGGAAAGATAAAAGAAAATAATAAAATAGGAAAAAAAGTTGCGAGACCGATAAGCCTGCTTCTTACAATTATATTGGTAGCAGGTGTCATTATATTGGTAATGTTTGGTGTGATTCCACAGCTTACACAGACCATGGGAAATCTGATGACGAGTATTTCAGATTTTATTCCACAGATGCAAAACTGGATTCGGGAATTTTCACATGATAATCAGGATATTATGAAATTGGTAGATCAGCTGCAGTTTCAGCCTGATCAGGCAATTAAATGGGGAATAAGTCTTCTTGGAAACGGAGCCGGAAATATGATGAATATGACGATGTCAGCAGTAGGTTCCATTGCCAGTGGATTAGCGACCTTTTTTATTTCGTTTTCCTTTGCATGCTATATTCTTTTTCAGAAGGAAAAATTACATTTACAGGTAAGAAAAGTGATTTTCGCTTTTATTCCAAAACAAAAAGCAGATGCAATTCTTAACATATGTTCGCTGACATATCGGACATTTGCAAATTTTCTTGCAGGGCAGTGTCTGGAAGCAGTAATTCTCGGAACGATGTTTGTTATCACGCTAAGTATTTTAAAAATGCCATATGCACTTTTAATTGGAATTTTGATCGCGTTTACCGCATTGGTTCCTATCTTTGGAGCCTTTATTGGCTGTGCCGTGGGAAGTTTTCTGATCTTTATGGTAAATCCAAAACAGGCAGTTTTATTTATTATAGTTTTTCTGCTTTTGCAGCAGATAGAAGGTAATCTGATCTATCCTCATGTGGTTGGCGGATCAGTAGGACTTCCATCAATTTGGGTACTGGCGGCAGTTACAATCGGCGGAAATCTTATGGGAATTATAGGTATGCTGATTTTCATTCCACTTGTATCGGTATTTTATACTATATTCCGGGAGTTCGTATATCTGCGCCTAAAAAAACAACATATAAAACGAGTAACGAGAACGGATGTGGAAGAGTATGCGGAGGAGGAAATTGCGTCATCCTTTACTGTGCCGAATGAAAAATAATGATATGATACAAATATAAATGAAGTGTAATGCCGATTATTAAGACGTTATAAAAATAGATTACAAAGGAAGAAGATATTATGAAGAAAATAGGAATCATGACAGACAGCCACAGTGGAATTTTGAGCGAAGAAGCGCAGAGACTCGGAATTAAGGTACTACCGATGCCCTTTTATATCGGAGAGAAAATGTATCGTGAAGGAGTAGATCTTTCCAGAGATGAATTTTATGATATGCTTCGAAAGGGCGTAGATGTATCTACATCTCAGCCGTCACCAACAGAAGTTATGGATATGTGGAAAGAGATGCTGAAAGAATATGAGGAGATTGTTTATATTCCTCTTAGTAGTGCTTTAAGTGGGTCCTGTATGACAGCAGAAGCCATGGCAAATGAAGATGAATTTGCCGGTAAGGTGTTTGTCGTAGATAACGGTCGTGTGGCAACCCCGATGCATCGTTCTGTTCTTGATGCAGTAGAAATGGCAGAAGAAGGATACAGTGTAGTCGAAATCAAGAAAATTCTTGAAGAAACCAGAGAAAAAATGACAATTTATATCGGGCTCAGCACACTGAAATATCTCAAAAAAGGAGGAAGAGTCAGCTCTGTGACAGCTTTGGCAGCAGATGTCCTGAATATCAAACCTGTTATGCATTTCAGCACAGGAAAGCTTGATATTTACCAGAAATGCCGTGGTATGAAGAAATCACGTAAAGTTATGATCGATGCAATGAAGTATGAGCTGGAAATGAATTTCCGAGAAGAATATGCTGCTGGTAAAGTGTACCTGATGGCGGCGTCCAGCAGTACCGATGAAGTGACAGAAGAATGGGTAAACCAGATTAAAGAAAGTTTCCCGGGAATGGAAGTCATGTGTGATAAACTTTCCTTCGGTTTGTCCTGTCATATCGGTCCGGATGGACTGGGAATCGGATGCACCTGTAAGCCAGTGTAAAAAACTGCTCCGGAGAAGATAAAATAAAAGATTAGGGTGTCAAAAGGTTTATAGCCTTTGATATAAATTTGTACCTTGAAAACTTAACACGATATGTAAAGACATATAGATCACCTCATAAAATGTAGGTAGCATTTTATGAGGTGATCTATATGTCTTTTGTTAAAAATGATAATCAACAGCTTACTGTTTTAGACAGTACTTTTAATCTTACAGAACGCGAAAAACGAATGTTAGAAAAATCATGGGCAAAAATTTTTGCAGACAAAGTTTTTCCTGCTATTGATGAAAATATTTTTTCTGTTCTTTACAGTAAAAAAGCATCCAGACCTAATACTCCGGTCAATGTGATTGTTGGGGCACTGATTCTTAAAGAAGCTCTTAATGTTACTGACGATGAGATCGTTGAAGCTATGGCATTTGATATCCGCTATCAGTATGCACTGCACACAACCAGTTTTGAAGAGCAGCCAATTAGTGACAGAACCCTCAGCAGGTTTAGAGCAAGAGTTCTTTCTTACGAAACAGAGCATGATGTTGATCTTATTCATGAATGTGTTGTGAAAATGGCAAAAGAAATATCTGATTTTATGGATATCACTCCGGATAAACAACGCATGGACAGTTTAATGGTTGCTGCAAATATCAGAAACCTCTCATTGCTTGAATTGTTTTATACTTGTGTTGCTAATCTTTGCAAAATAATGGATGAGCGTGGAACAAAAATTCCGGATGAACAATATCATTATATTAAAAAAGATGATTATAATAAATGCATTTATCACAAGCGGGATATGGATGCAACTGAGAGAAACGTTGTTGTGATGAAAGATGCAGATATCTTGATAAAGATTTGTGATTCAACCGGTGATTTTGATGATACAAGTGAGTATCAGCTTCTTATTCGCCTATTAAAGGAACGCACAATCATTGATAATGGTGGCTCAAGGCGGCTTCGACAAAAAAGAGGAAGTTGAAAATCCTTCAGAAGTATTGCTTAATCCTTCTGATCCAGAAGCCACTTTCCGCTATAAAGCAGGTGGCAGACATCCTGGATACGTTGGAAACGTAGTTGAAGCTGTCGGAGAAAAAAGCAGTCTGGTCATTGTCTACGATTACCAGCAAAATACCTACGCAGATAATCAGTTTATGAAAGATTATCTTAATGAGAAAAAAGATTTTTCTGATGGTTCTTTTATTGTTGCCGATGGGGCATACAGCGGAGAAGAGAACTCACGTTTAGCATCTGAACATAATCTAAAACTTGTTACAACCAATTTCACAGGACGCAAACCAGATGAAATATATGCTGATTTTGTTTTTACCGATGATGGAAAATATCTCATCAAATGTAAGAATAATCGTGTACCTGAAGACTGTATCTATGATCCGGGCAATGAGCGTTCCGTTGCGTATTTTCGGATAAGTGACTGCGAAGGATGTCCTTACAAAGAACGGTGTCAGTCGCGTTTTCTAAAAACACGAGTCCGAAAGGAAATATCTTGGAAATCCGTTGGTCGTGCAAAACAATTACAGTACATGCAGACGGAAGAATTTTCTGAATATGCAAAATTTAGAAATGGAGTAGAAGCAATTCCCTCTCTTCTTCGTCGAAGATATCATGTGGACAAGATACCTGTGCATGGCAAAAAACGTACCCGGTTATTCTTCGGATTTAAAATAGCAGCATTAGATTTTCAAAAGCTATTAGATTATAAAAAAGCATTATATTTTCCAAAAAGCTGGTCGATAGAATCCAGGAGGCCTGCAAGATGGTAATTGATGCTTCCGCGCCATACAAAAGTATAACGGTTCGCATTTGCCTCTATCTTTGTACTGTCAATAAAAAGTTCTTTTAATGTGACCAGTCCTTCTTTCTGCAGCCGCCGCATAAACTGGTAATTCAGATCATCCAGGATATCAGATGTTAGTTTCCTGTTTTTAAAGTCATAAAAAGCATCACGTTTCGGTTTTTGTCCGCGCGTCAGCCAGATAAAAGCAAGGTCTCTTTCACACAGATCAACAATACGGTCAACAGAACGTATCCCCCGCATATTTGCATAGGTAACTACAGCATACATCATGATTGGGTTGTACCCGGTTCTTCCCTTATCTGAACAATTGGCTAACAAGCCAGAAAAATCTAATTCCTCCATCACTTTTTTCAGGGTATAGACTGGATCGTCGTCAGGTAAACTCAATTCGAAGAAACTAAAGTTAATTTTCTGTTGCCCTAATTCAAAAAAATCATTATAATAATTATTGGTTAGCATAGTTACATTATAACATGTAACGGAGAGAAAGATGGTTATCATTAGCCATCTTTTTTTCTTTTTTCAGATAAATTTAGGGAGGGTATGACTCGTTGTAAGTCATACCCTCCCTGATTTGGAACTATCTATTTCCCGACAGACAATCATGAGAAAATCTCACCACAATAAATGAAAACTGGATACTAGCTATACGTTATGTAGTGGTATACTTAAGGTGCCGAATAAGATCGGAAGGGGATTGGTGCTTACAAGCCCGTCCGACAGACTGATTTTCAGCTCCTTAGGTGTACCACTTTTTGTTTCCATCGGGTTTTGATGAGGACGCAGGACAGCCAACAATTAAGCAAGGAGCTGCATCGGCTTATGCGAAGGAGGTTTGCTTTATGGAAGTATTGTATAAGCGGTGTTGTGGGATTGACATTCATAAAAATATGATGGTAGCCTGTATTTTTACGAGTGTCAGAAAAAAAGAAATCCGTCAGTTTTCAACAATGACGGAAGATATTCTCCAATTAGTTTCGTGACTGAAAGAAACAGATTGTGAGATGGCTGCCATGGAAAGTACGGGCTCTTATTGGAAACCTGTATATAATATATTTGAAGAAGAACAGATACCGATCATGGTTGTGAATGCGCAGCATATCAAAGGAGTTCCCGGACGTAAGACGGATGTAAAAGATGCAGAGTGGATTGCTGATCTGGTACGCCATGGATTAGTAAAAGCAAGTTACATACCAAATAGGGATATTATATGGTTCCACATTACACCTATGGTATCAGATCTGTTGATTGGTTTGTGCGCTATAATGATGGTCATATCGGTCGCTCTGTATATTATCCAGAATACCAGGACTCTTAAGGGAGAGACTGTATAAGCAATTTTATATTGCAATGACTAGAAAAATATTTAGGAGAAGATAGATATAAACAGTAAGTCAAACACACAAACTATGGAGTCTTTAGTCGGTTTAATAAAATTTTAGATAGAAAATAAATCATTCAATGTCATTTAGATAAGGTTTTTTATGACAAAAAGACAGATTGCATATCTGCCTCATAATGCAGTATAATGGTAACGAGATTTATGCAACCCGATACATGAAATCCCTATTTCTCTTTGGACTGAGGTGGATAGATATTTTCGATTGTACCTGACAGGTGTCAGATACTTTTGTATGAGAAGCATGGTCTCTGTTTCATTACCGCCGTGTTTGAGATATGCCCTGCATATGTTTACTGCATTTGAAACGGATTTACTCTGCATCTGGAGCATAAACTGAATATACTCGCGGAAAGAAAGTTTGCGGTTCCTGGTAAAATCACTTTCCGGATTACGGCAGAACATGGAGTGAATTTCATCGAGTTCTGTGATGCAGTTGTCGAGTGTGGATTTTAAATTAGATAAGAAAAAATCAGCCATAATGAGCCTCCTTGAAATATGTTTATAATCAAGGCTTGCGCAACATATATTGGCTTACTTGTCAACTGTTTTTTGTAATATTTTTAAAGTTTTTAGGCATAAAAACAGTGGCTTTCTATGACAGAAAACCACTAAAATGATGCTTAACTGAATGGCATTGCTTTATAACCACTTTGAAAATGGTTGTTTTATGGCGGATAGTCAGACAGTTTTAGATATAAGAGATGATCTTGGAGCAACAATGAATGAATGCAGGGAAGTGACCGAAAAGTACCGCACAGGACGGAGTGCATATTTACGGATCGGACAGTTGTTTATGAGATTGTTTGCAGGACTATTATAGCAGAAAGAAGAGGTGTTCGATATGTGTACAGCAGCAACTTACAAAACAAAAGATTTTTATATGGGCAGAACGCTTGATTATGAATTTTCCTATGGGGAACAGATCACGATAACGCCAAGAAATTACGAATTTGATTTCCGGTTTGCCGGGAAGATAAAAAGCCATTATGCTTTGATCGGAATGGCATTTGTTGCAGAAGGTTATCCGCTTTATTATGATGCTGTTAATGAAAAAGGCCTTGGAATGGCAGGTCTTAATTTTGTCGGCAATGCGGCATATGAAGAGGCTTTGCCGGAAGATGAAACAGAAGTCAGCCAGGTGGCACAGTTCGAGTTCATCCCATGGATCCTTACACAGTGTGCTACTGTAGCAGAGGCGAGAGAGAAGCTGGCAGCAATGAGACTGACAGGTACAGCATTCAGTGAACAGCTGCCGACAGCACAGCTTCACTGGATCATTGCAGACAAAGACTCCTGTATCGTTGTTGAGTCTATGAAAGATGGGCTGCATGTATATGATAATCCGGTAGGAGTGCTTACCAATAATCCACCATTCCCGAGTCAGATGTTTGCACTGAATAATTATGCCGGAGTATCCAGAAAACAGCCGGAGAGTACTTTTGCAGGAGTATTACAGCTTGATGCATATAGCAGAGGAATGGGTGGAATGGGAATACCTGGAGATCTTTCCAGCCAGTCAAGATTTGTGAAAGTTGCCTTTACAAAATTAAATTCGATCTCCGGTGAAGAAGAGGGTGAGAGTGTAAGCCAGTTCTTCCATATCTTAGGATCTGTAGATCAGCAGCGTGGATGTTGTGAGGTGACAGAAGGCAAATATGAGATCACGATATACACGTCCTGTTGTAATACAGCAAAAGGTATTTATTATTATACGACTTATGATAATCATCAGATCACAGCGGTTGACATGCATGCGGAAAATCTGGATTCAGATCAGCTGATCTGTTATCCGCTTCTGTCCAAGGGCGAAGTCAGATGGCAGAATAAATAATACGAAAATGCACGGAGAAAGCATATCGCAGAACAACAGGAGGAAAGACCATGAAAGAAGTTAAAACACCGAAAAAACCACTGGCATATTATTATGGGATTGTGTTAATAGTGCTGATTGTATTTAATCTGGTTGTCGCACCAATCCTTATGGAGCATCAGGTAAAGGAAACGGATTATGGAACTTTTATGAGCATGATCGAGAAGAAGAATATCGGTGAAGTAGAAGTTAAGGACAATCAGATCATCTTTACAGATAAAGATCAAAAAAATATTTATAAAACAGGTCTGATGAACGATCCGAACCTGACGGACAGGCTATATGAATGTGGAGCAGTATTCGCAAAAGATATCGATAAGCAGATGTCACCGATCATCAGCTTCCTGCTGACCGGGGTTTTGCCATTGATCCTTTTTATCGCACTGGGAAATTATATGGCGAAGAAACTGATGGAGCATGCCGGAGGAAAAAATTCGATGGCTTTTGGAATGGGAAAAAGCAATGCGAAGATTTATGTGCAATCCAGTGAGGGAATCCGTTTTTCAGACGTTGCAGGAGAAGATGAGGCGAAAGAAAACCTTTCAGAGATCGTTGATTATCTTCACAATCCGAAGAAGTATACCGATGTAGGTGCGTCTATGCCAAAAGGTGTCCTTCTTGTAGGACCTCCGGGAACTGGTAAAACAATGCTTGCAAAAGCAGTTGCGGGTGAATCAAATGTACCATTTTTCTCAATGTCCGGATCAGAATTCGTAGAGATGTTTGTCGGTATGGGAGCTTCCAAGGTTCGAGATCTTTTCAGACAGGCAAAGGAAAAGGCACCATGTATCGTGTTTATTGATGAAATTGATGCCATTGGTAAAAAGCGTGACGGACAAATGGGCGGAAATGATGAGAGGGAGCAGACCTTAAATCAGCTTCTTACAGAGATGGATGGATTTGAAGGAAATAATGGTGTCATCATTCTTGCTGCAACGAACCGTCCGGAGTCGTTAGATCCGGCACTTACACGTCCGGGACGTTTTGACAGGCGTGTGCCGGTTGAACTGCCGGATCTTGCAGGACGTGAAGCAATTTTAAAGGTTCATGCAAAGAAGATAAAAGCATCTGATGATGTTGACCTGCATACGATTGCACGTATGGCATCCGGTGCATCCGGTGCGGAGCTTGCCAATATTATAAATGAAGCAGCATTACGTGCTGTCCGTAGTGGAAGGACCGTTGTAAATGAATCTGATCTCGAAGAAAGTATAGAAGTGGTTATTGCAGGATATCAGAAGAAGAATGCGGTTCTTTCAGATCAGGAGAAGAAGGTTGTTGCATATCATGAGATAGGACACGCTCTGGTAGCTGCATTGCAGAGTCATTCAGCACCGGTCCAGAAGATTACGATCATCCCGCGTACCTCAGGTGCACTCGGCTACACTATGCAGGTTGAGCAGGGTGATAAATATCTGATGACGAAAAAAGAACTTGAGAATAAGATTGTTACATTTACAGGCGGACGTGCGGCAGAGGAGATCGTATTTGGTGAGATCACGACAGGAGCCTCCAATGATATCGAACAGGCAACAAAAATTGCAAGAGCGATGATCACCCGCTACGGCATGACAGATGAATTCGACATGGTGGCAATGGAAACCGTGACCAACCAGTATCTTGGCGGCGATACGTCTCTTTCCTGTTCCACAGATACCCAGAAGGAAATTGATGAAAAAGTCGTGCAGCTCGTAAAAGCAGAGCATGAAAAAGCAAGAAAAATCCTTTCCGAAAACAGGGAAAAACTGGACGAACTGGCTATGTACCTGTATGAGAAGGAAACAATTACAGGTGACGAATTTATGGATATTTTAGACAGAAAATAATGTAGTTAATTAGATAATCATCTTCCACATGGAATACATCTTCCACCAGCATATTAAGGGTGATAGGGTAGAGCAATAAAACAGATTAGATGGAAAGGGAAGAGGCACCGTTACATAGGTACCTCTTCTTTTTAAAGAGTTGGCTCTTTCCCTGATACAGGAATTTGTATCTCCGGAGCATTGAGCAGTGCTGTGAAATTCTGCTGAATGATTTCCAGAGTTTTCAGCTTTTTCTGTAATTCCTGTTTTTCCCGAACAGTAGAAGTCTGTTCAGATTCAAGATTTTCAATCTGCTTCTGGATTTTATTAGAGCTTGGGATTTTGGTAATACCGAGATCCTGAAGCTCTTTTTTTAGTGAATCGTGGAGCTGGTATTCTGCCTGATGTTTGGTGCGGTATACTTTTGGGTTTTTGGCAGATTTGCAATCTTCAATCACTTTACGGCAGAGTCGGTAAGAATCGCAGTGCTTTTGAATGATTTTCTGTGTGCTTAGCTCACTGTTAATTTGTATTATTCTCTGTTCAGCCGCTTTAACAGAAGCATCAACGTCAGAAATATGCTGCTGGAAATCTTCATAATTCAGCAGATTATTTTCGGAAAGATAGTTGAAGGTGCGGGCTGTCTCTTTTAGATTATTTAGTTTTGCCCAACGTTCAAATCCTTCTCGATTGCCGGTTGTAACATACGTGGAGATATTGATATACAGGCGAGCTTCTCTGGATAGATGCTTTGGAGTTTTCACTTTGTTACGATTTTTAGCCAGGCGGATGCGGACATTTTCTTCTGAATAATAGCTTCCGAGAGATTTCATATAAGTGAAATTCTTCTGCTCTGGTGCACGGAAGGATAGGTGTTTTCCTTGGCGGACTTCATATCCGGCTAACTGCATTTTTTGTAGAAATTCCTCATAGTTAATGGAAGTCCAGATTGCCTTATCAACTGAAACACGTAGCTTGGCTTTCCAACTGGTGCCACGATGATATTCGATGTTCTCTTTATAGCTTTTACCTTTTTCTCCGGTTGGCATACTGGTGGCAAGTCCATTTTCATGGCAGATACGATTACTGATCCGGCAGATTTTATGGTAGCTCCGCTTATTGGAAACATATTTGTGATAATCAACAAAACTTGCTGCATTAAAGATGATGTGGTTATGAATGTGGTTTTTGTCAACATGGGTACTAATCACGTATTCATATTTTCCTTTCAGTACTTCGTCTGCAAATTGTTGCCCTAAGCGATGGGCAGTTTCGGCATCAACTTCTCCAGGTTTAAATGACTGGATCAGATGAAATGCCAGGTTATCACCTTTGTCCATTCCATTCTTTTTTGCCATTTCTCTTGTCATAGAAAATTCAAGATCTGCAGTTTCCGGGGAACAGCCAAAACTGGAAACTAACAGTTTTTCATCTGTTTTATCTGGATTCGTGATGTAGTCCAGAGCTTTCTTGTCTGTTACTTTAATTGGGAAGATCTTAAGATACGCCATAATTCTTTCACCATCTCTTTCAATTCTTGCATTTCTTCCGGATATAGATCTCCGGTGCTGTTTACTTTTTTCGCAATCTGATTAATATTCACACCAATCTTATGCATTTCCTCATACTGTTTCTTCAGTGGAGTAGTATCGGTGTTGACGATGTAACCGTCGATTGCCATTTTACGAAGATAAGCTCCCATGTTTTTGGTCTTTGATTCAATCATCTTTCTGCGGATAAGCTTCCGCTCTTCTTCTGTGACATAAAAATGGATTTCTTTGTTTCGCTTTCTTTCAGCCATTGGTGGGTTCTCCTTTCTGAGAGGGCAGTAGTATCGTTGCTTTCAGCGTTTTTTCAATTTAGGGCAGGGTACCCTGAATTGGGATTTTTCGGAAGTGTATCCTCACTTCCTGTCCTTGCTGTTTTACCCCTCTATTAGATAAAGTCAGAAGAATAAGAGAAATGCAAAAGAATTTGGCAGGTAGTATGACATACGAAAATGTGGTATGATTATGGACAGGATATCAGAAGAATCAGGAGTTGAAAAGATTGTGAAGACGGAAGAAATCTTTGAATACGTGCAGAAACAGTACGGTACAGTTCCGGAATATTTATGGAGTAAATCGCCAGACAGTGCGGTACTTCGTCATAAAAATGGAAAATGGTATGCAGTATTCATGACAGTTGAGAAATCTAAGTTGGGATTAGAGGGAAATGAGCTGGTTGACATCATGGACGTAAAGTGCGATCCAGAAATGACCAGCATGATTATTCAGACTTATGGATTTTTACCAGGATACCATATGAATAAACAGCACTGGATCACGATTTTACTGGATGGTTCAGTCAGTGAAGCGAAGACATTGGACTTTTTGGATATGAGCTATGACCTGATTGACGGAGCAGACAGAAAGGAAGAAAAATGAGAACAGCGATAGTATACGCATCTGTGCATCATGGAAATACAGAAAAATTAGTAAAGAGGATTGCAGAAGAATGTCAGATGGATTTGATTGATGCTGTGAAACAGCCAGATGCAGATCTGAGCAGTTATGATATGATTGGGTTTGCATCAGGAATCTATTTTTCAAAGTTTCATCAGTCGATATTGGAATTTGCAGAGAAGAATCTACCGGACGACAAAAAGATATTTCTGATCTGTACTTATGGTGGGAGTGCGAATTATAAATCCATAGAGCAGATTTTGGATAAAAAACATGCCAGTGTGGTTGGAAAATTTGGCTGTAAAGGGTATGACACATTCGGACCATTTAAACTGGTTGGAGGTATTGCTAAAGGCCATCCGAATGAAGAAGATATGAAAAACGCAGCGGACTTCGTAAAAGGAATACACTGATTTTTGAGCAAAAGGAAAACCGGGGATTTTACTCCTCGGTTTTCTGGATGTTGTGCTTCAGTCTTCAACTTGAAAAATATCTTCTACAGGCACTTTCAGGTAATGTGCCAGCCGGATTGCAATCTCAAGAGAGGGATTACGTTCTCCACGTTCGATGCGGCCTATCGTCTGGCTGCAGGAACCTATGGCTTCAGCCAAATCTGCTTGAATGAGATTCCGTTCTTCACGAATATCTTTTAGTGTATTATTGATTGCCATTCAATCACTTCCTTTGCTTATTGTTATCAGCAGGATCATGAACCTGCTGTTGAAATTTAATGGAATCCCGGAATTTCTGCACCTTTGCATTTCCCGATTACTTTTCCAAAAATCTTAAAAGAGTCAGATTCCAAAACCTGGATAGGACGATATTTTTGATTTAAAGAGATCAGATAAACACCATCTGGCTCATCGTGTAATTCCTTGATGTAAGTATTGCCGTTGAGATAGAAGATTCCAATTTCACCATTAGCAAGAGAATCTTTTTTCTGAATCCATGCAACATCGCCTGTATGATAAAGTGGCTCCATACTGTCACCGGAAATCCGTACACCAAAGTCAGTCTGCTCAGGAGCAAGGTGTCCTACGTCATAGGTTTCTTTTACAGAATCCTCCAGGTAATTTCCAGTACCAGCAGAAACTGGTTCCCAGGTAATTTCTACAGGATGATGGAATGGGATAATCTTTGCAGACAGTGGAGAAAACTTTTTAGAAGCTTTCAAAATATCAGCAAATTCAATCAATTTATTTCTGCCTTCTTCATTCAATCCACTCATAATGTTATATGGATTTTCTCCAAAGAAAGATTCATATATATCTTCGATATCAAGTAACTGGCAAAGTGTCAGGAAAACATGTAAAGCTGGTTCTCGTGCATTGGTCTCCCATTTGGAGATTGCTTTTGTAGTGACCTGAATACCTTCCTGAGAAAGCAGGTCTACCAGATCTGATTGAGAGTATCCTTTCTTTTTTCTATTTTCTGCTAATATTTCCCCGAAATCACGCATTTGTTCGCCTCATTTCTATTTGAATTTTCTATATGCATTATACCGTATGTTAGAAATAAAATCAACAATAATCTCCAAAATGGAGAAAATACAACCAAGATGTTACTTGACTATCTCCGGAGTGTCGATATATACTAAACATACAGAAATTGATACGACATCATATTGAAGGAAACAGCTAGGAGGTGAAAAGTTTGAGTGAGCGTGTGATCCTGCATAGTGATATGAACTGTTTTTATGCCAGTGTAGAAATGCTACATCATCCGGAATTTGCTGGAAGGCCTCTGGCAGTAGGTGGCGATCCGGAAGCCCGGCATGGAATAGTGCTAACAGCAAATTATATTGCCAAGAAACAAGGAGTAAAAACCGGAATGGCATTATGGCAGGCGAAACAGGTTTGCCCGGAAATTATTTTTGTACCACCAAGGATGGATTTATATTTGCGATTTTCACAAATGGCAAGAGAAATCTATTCAGAGTATACAGACAAAATTGAGCCATATGGAATTGATGAAGCCTGGCTGGATGTATCAGGCAGTGGAAATCTGAAAGGAAGCGGAATGACAATTGCGAGAGAAATCAGCCATCGGATTAAATACGAACTTGGAGTAACAGTGAGTATTGGAATTTCCTGGAATAAGATTTATGCGAAACTCGGCTCGGATTATAAAAAGCCGGATGCAATCACAGAGTTTAATCGAGACAATTATAAAGACAGGATATGGCAGCTTCCTGCGTCAGATTTGCTTTATGTCGGAAGACAGACCAATAAGAAGTTGCAAAAACTTGGAATCCGGACAATCGGGCAACTTGCGGAATCAGACGAAAAGTTGTTAGAGAGTCATTTTGGAAAAATAGGAAATGTATTATGGGCTTTCGCAAATGGCTGGGATGAAGATCCGGTTTGCAAGGAAGGATATGAAGCACCAGTAAAGTCGATAGGTAATAGCACTACAACACCGAGAGATCTGGAAAATGATCTGGATGTATGGATCATTCAAATAGCATTGGCAGAAAGTGTAGCTGCACGATTGCGGAAACATGGATTTAAATGCAAAACAGTAGAAATTACAGTTCGAGATAATGGATTGTATAGTTTTTCCAGACAGATACATTTACGACAGCCAACGAATATTACAAACGAGATTGTAACTGCAGCATTTCAGCTATTTAAAGATAATTACAAATGGGAATATCCCATTAGAAGCCTGGGAATCCGAGCTGCGGATCTTGTGTTAGATGATATTCCCGTGCAGTTAGATTTATTTGGAAATCAGGAGAAAAAGGAAAAGTTAGAGAAGCTGGATCGTACTGTAGATGAGATCAGACGACGGTTTGGTTATTTCAGTATACAGCGAGCGGCAATGTATCAGGATAAAGTCTTATCCCACTTAGACGCTGGTACGCACACGATCCATCCACACAGTTATTTTCATGGGTAATTGGAGGGATAGATTTGAAAAAAGCATTAACCAGAAAACAGAAAGAAAGTTATCAATGTATTTTGAATTATACGAAGGAGCATGGATACCCGCCGACAGTCCGGGAATTTGGAAAACTGATCGGAGTAAGATCAACATCATCTGCTTTTTCCAGAATCAAGCAGTTGGAGCAAAATGGATATATCCGCAGAATCCCGGCATCGCCAAGAGCAATCGAGATTTTATAGTGAGGTGTCGGCATGAACAAAGTATATGTAGATGTAGTGGCAGAGTTTCGGAAAGACGGACAGCTGGTTCCTATATTTTTTACATGGGAAGATGGAAGAAAATATAACATCGACAGAATTTTGAAAATCGAGCGATGTGCCAGCAGAAAGGCAGGCGGTGTAGGAATGATGTACACCTGTATGATACAGGGGCAGGAAAGCCACTTGTTTTACGAAGTGGATAAATGGTTTATGGAGAGAAAAACAGCATAAGGAGAGATTGGTATAGACGATATTATTTGGATTATTAACCGGCAGGGATAGTCACTTTCCCTTTATATTCCTGCAGGTTTTACATAAGAAGATGGATTCCGGTCAGCAAAGGCAGCTCCCACAATGCCTTTTGGATATCCGCTTCTGCAAGTTGTAGTAAGTAATTGCTTCCCATCAAAATCATGGGGAAAGCGAACTGGTCTGAAAGACCGCCAGTTAGTGTGATGATGATAAGGAGATTTTGAAACTGATGACAGACAGAGATTATGCAATTAAATCAATGAAAGAAATTACCTTCCAGATGGCAAGTCATGCACAGGATTATCTGGAAGTTACAATCGAAAGACATTATACTGATATTAAAGAACTGATGAGAAGCTACCAGAAACTGATTTTAGAAAACCAGGTTGTATTGGAAGAACTGGATATGGAGTGCCAGGAGAAAATCAATGAAGATATGGCATATGCATTGAGTTATCTGAGCATTTATAACAATCAGCTGAATGTGCCAAAGATGCACCGGGAAATGAATAACCTGATGATCATTTATGGCTTGTCTGATATGATCTATCGTGGAATGACACTGGTGAAGTTCTATGCACCGAATGGTGTGATGCTCAGTGAAATCCTTCATTCCTGTTTTTGCAGTCATTATAATAAGACAGATGTGGAAGTACAACAGGAGTTAGGAATAGGCAGGACTTCTTTTTATAAAATGAAGAAGCAGGCACTTGGGTATTTAGGATTTTATTTTTATGAGATCGTGGTACCGCAGGCAAAGGATAAAAGATTTAAACCGTCACTGGGCGTTGAGGAAGAGTAGGTGAGTAATATGAGATACGAAGATTCGATGAAAGGTGTAGCTGATCAGATAATCAAAGAACAGCAGCGAGTCAGTAAAATTAAAAACAATCCAGAAGAGTTCCATTGGCATGACGAATATGCAACGTTGAATTTCTTTCGGTTTATCTGCAAAAATATCGGTAACTTGGGAAATGGAGAAATTGAAAAAATGGTCACACGCTTGAAAAGCATAGATCAGAAAGCAGTGGAAAACCATGTGAATGGTGCTGTTTGGGCATTTGATTATGATAAGATGTTCTGTGTATTGATGGAAAATGAAATTTGCCGAAAGGTGTGTGAAAAGAATAAATATAATAGTTGGACGAAGCTGATTGGACAGTATTGTGTTTCAATGGCTTAAAGATAAAGAAAGTTGCTGGAGAGAAAAAATATTCTCCAGCAACTTTGTCTTTGATGAATAAAGGTCAATTTTTTATTTAACTATTCTTACTATTATTTGATTCAGTGATTTTTTTCTTCTTTGGAGGAACCAGTTTGTGACCGGAATAAATGGACATGCCCATACAAAGCAATGAAGAATAAGCAAAGTATTTATGTGCAGTCATAGATTTTTTGATTCCAGAATAAATGCATCCCAACATACAGAAAAGTGCGCCTAAGGACCAGTATTTATGTGATTTCATGATTTGATACCTCCTTTGATTTAACTGATTCAATCATAACGCTTTTTTACAAAAATGCAAAGAAAAACTTTGAATATAGTTCTGTAGAATTAGAACTTGGTTTTGCGATTCTGTATATTTAAGATATCCACAAGTATACTAAATTCAGAACGATTATTCGTTCTGAAGGAGGTGTTACGATGGATTTGAAAGCAGTAGGACAGCGAATCAAATCAGCACGAGAAGCAAAAAATCTCACGCAAGAGGAACTGGCTGCATTAGTAAATTTAAGTCCAACGCATGTGAGTGTAATAGAGAGAGGCTTGAAAGTTACAAAATTGGATACCTTTGTTGCAATTGCAAATGCATTAGATGTTTCAGCAGATACTCTTTTAATTGATGTTGTGGCACATTCAGTTACAGGTGTTACCAATGAGCTGACAGAAAAAATTGAAAAACTTCCGATCAAAGAGCAGAAAAAAATCATCAAAGTAATTCACACATTATTGGAAGAGTGATATGACAAACTGGGAAGAGCAAGTAGCTCTTCTTTTTTTTGACTTTTTATTCCGCTTTAAGTTGTAAAGTGTCTTTTCATGATAATAGAAATATGCTAAATTAGTTCTATAGAACAAGGTGTAATTCTACTTATATATTGGAGGAAAATGAATGAGAGAGAAAACTATTTATGAGAAGATTGCAGAAAAGTACAACACAACACCAGAAGAGGTACGCAGAGAAATGCAGATAGCCATAGATGCAGGATTTGATAATCCCGATCCGGCTGTGCAGGAAGAATGGAAGAAAATGACACTTAAAGGAGACAGACCCACACCGGAAGAAGTAATCAATTACGCAGTAAAAAAACTAAAAGGAAAATAAAAATATGAAGAAAAAGATAATTGCATTGATTTCAGGAGCAGTGATCTTGATAATTGCTGCAGGAAGTATTTATGGGAAATCTGAATCTGGTCATAAGGAAGGTGAACCGGATGTAGTTGGAACATTTTCCGTAAATCGGGATGAAAATTTAACCGTGGTCGCTAACCGGAAAAATATTGAGGATAGAGAAGCGTTTGCAAGAGAGCTTTTGCAGATGTACAAGGATGATTCTTTTTATTCGACAAAATTCTCCACAGACAGGGGATATGCGACGAGTCTTGATATGAACATCTATTTATGGAAAGAGGATATCGAAGACGGGAAATCGGTAATGACAGCCGAATATAGACCTGTAGAATACGGAAAGGACTATGATGTAGTCAATAATCCTGATAAATTTCAACTATATATAGATGGAAAAGAAGTAGAAGAATAACACGGTGAACTTTTTATACTGAAATATGTACGATTTCAATAATGACGTGAACTTATGGGAACGTATTGCGGATACTTTGTGAACTTTATCCTGATACAATGA
>OBYQ01000896.1_pt1 | contig 20502 bp, 12 predicted proteins | sample 1538221 | NCBI WGS metagenome assembly OBYQ01 (sample SAMEA2580200, study PRJEB22360) | human gut metagenome | biome: human gut; feature: human-associated habitat; material: faeces | place: Denmark | collected 2008/2010
TCATGCCCAGCGTTGGAGTAACCGTATATTTGATACTCTCCCCATTTACATACTTATAGTAGTTCCGGGGCTTAGTGGAACGGACAACTACATACTGCCATACCCTTTGAAACTGTGAATATGCAAGCGGCTCTCCCTTGCTGTCAGCGATCACATAATCTGATATGGAATTTTCTTTCGTCTCCCGCAGACAATCTACCAAACACTTCGGTATCGGAATATCCCTTTTTGCTGCCGGAGTCTTTAGCACCGTAGAAACCACGGGTCTGTTATGCTCTGACCTCCATGCTCTCCGCACGGATATATACGGAGTAGGTGCGTCCAGGAATACACAATCCCATTGCAGTCCAAGCGCCTCCTCCCGGCGAAGCCCGGAATACAAGCAAATCATAATGAACAAATAGGGAGGCAGCCCCTTGACTGTATCCAGCAACACCTCAACCTGCTGGTCGGTTAATGCGTCTTTCTTCTTCGTTGGTCTTCCGCCCTTTGCAGATATTCCAACACAAGGATTATAGCTAATCAGCTCACTACGCTCTGCCGAGTAAAAAATACATTTGATGAGCATATTTACTGTATTGTATAAGCCCTCCGATTTTTTGGTCAGCGGCACAAGTGCTAGACGAATATCATCTGCGGTCACTTCCTCCATATACATATCACCTAAAGGCTTAATGATATAATTTCTCATGTCAGAGGTATAGCCCTTCATCGTAGCTGAAGATACCTTTGCTGATTGCATTAGCAGCCATTTCTCGCAATACTCAGCAACCGTGGGATGCTTCCGCCGGAAAATAATCTCCTCAACCTGCTTCTTCGCTGCCAGCTGCTTTTCATACAGTTCTTCACAGGTGGACGCATACAAACTGACCTGCTTGCCATCCGCATCCAAAATTCGAGTTCGATAATACAAGGTTCCCTTTCTCGTAACGGTTCCGTACTGCGGAACACTCCTATTTTTCTTTGCCATTATTGATTTCCTTTCTTGATAATGAGCGTTTACAACTTACACCCCCGTTTTATCAGAAAGCACGAATTTAATCAAAGATACGGATTAGGGAAAACAAAGAGCGAGACATCCTTGCCTCGCTCTTACTGCTTATGATATTCCATTACTTCTGTGCTTTAGGATCGAACACCATCCCACTGAGCAAATGCGCCGCCCATACTTTTAACCAGCTCGTCCGGACGATTGTATTTGACCTTTGCATAGATGTCCATTGTAATCTTGCTGCTCTCATGGCCTGCCAGATATTGAACCGTTTTGGGGTCTACCGACGAATGGATCAGGTTCGTGATATATGTGTGCCGAAGCTGATGGGGTGTTACCTCGAAGTCCAGACTGTAAACTACTTTCCCATTATGAGCGGCCTTTTCTCCCAAAACAGGCGTGACCGTATGCCTGACCCTTTTTCCATCTTCATACCGGTAATAACTCCGCTCCTTGACTGTTCTGGTAACGATGTACTGCCAGAGCCGCTTAAACTGCGTGTAGGACAATGGATCGCCATCCCGATTTGGAACAACATACTCCGAAGTGGAATTTGCCTTTGCTTCTCTCAGACAGTCTGCCAAGCAGATGGGGAGAGGAATGTTTCTCTCCGCTGCCTTTGTTTTCAATTCATCAAGAATGACCGGTCGGTTGCTTTCTGTGTGCCATGCCCTTCGTACTGTTAGGTATGGAGTATCCGTATCAAGATATACAGAATCCCATTGCAGAGCGAGGATTTCTTCTCTCCGCAATCCTGCATACAGACCAAGCATCACAAATACATACGGCGGAAGCCCTTGAATGGCATCCAATAAGCGGGCTGCCTGCTCATCTGTCAGAGCTTCTTTTTCTTTCTGCGGAACTCCTCCGCCTTTTGAGGTCAGATAGACTGTTGGATTTTTCTCAATGACCCTGCTTTCCTTTGCTGCCCGGAAAATAGATTTGTAAAGGACAACCACCGACTTATAAACCGAAGCCGATTTTTTGGAAACAGGAACGAGGGCAAGCTGGATGTCATCCAAAGTCACATCCGCCATCCGCATATCTCCCAATTCTTTGATAATGTGCCTTCTGACTTTAGATGTATAGTCGGTCATTGTAGTAGCTCGTACATGAACCGACTGCATCAGCAGCCATTTCTCACAGTAGTCTGCAACGGTGGGAGACTTTCGACAAAATGTATCATTGTCGATCTGCTCCAACGCATTCAGTTCCTTATCATATAATTCTTCAGGTGTCCTTGCATAAAGGGCCACCAATTTTCCATCTGCATCCTGAACTCTTGTCCTGTAATAGTCAAGACCGTTCAGCGTAACTGTACCGTATTGTGGAATCGCTCGTTTTCTATTTGCCAATTCCGCCACCTCCTAAAAAAATCTCCAGCGCTGTACCTTTGTTTTATCAGACATCCCTGATTCCATCAAGGATACGGACCTGCTCACGATCTTCCGCGAGGCTTGCGGTAAGTGGTGCTTCTCTCAACAGGCTTTGCCCGATGCGTACATTTTGCGATATACTCCTGGAGACCCGCCGCAGTAAAATACACACAGCCATTCTGAACATACTGCACATAAGAGATCAAGCCGTTGTTACGGGCGGCATCCAGCGTTGCGATGCTGATTCCTAAGATTTCAGCAGCTTCTTTTCGTGTAATGAGTTTTTCCATAGACCATATTCCCTCCAATCTGTCAAGGTTATCATCGTGCTTTCAAAATCACATGAATACGCTGGCAGCCGAAACTGCCAGCGCATGGTATCTGATTTTGAATAGAAAACGACCACCTAAGAAAGTAATCGCTTCCTTATTTTAATGTGACTCAATTCTCGTCACATTTGCCACGCAACCCTGACGATGGGAACATAGCAGGTCTCCGCTGGCGCGGTTGTCATAACTCCGCAGCGTCGTTTTACTCGTGCGCCGCAGGGTTCCCCCCAAGTCTTTAGGAGGCCGTGAGGAAGTATCTTTAAGCCCCCGTGCAGTCCTCGCGCCAGATCTGCCACCATCCGTTTTGTGAAATCGTAGATCGCTCCGAAGCAGCTCTGCTCATCACCTCCCTGGCTGCTCCATCTTCGCGGCGTTCCACACTCGCTCGTACACGGGTTATGTACCTGTTATGCTGTCTATGAAATTGTCAAAGTGCTGTTGAAGGGGGAAAACTTGTCCTTCTATTAACTCTGACAAAAAGAGCAAAAAACGAGCGCACTAAACGAAACTTTTTCAAAAATATTTTGTCAGCTGTTTCAACCCACGCCGGATACTGTCTCGGACACGGCTTGGATCTACACCCTCCGCCGAGGCAATTTCGCTCACACGCATACCCAGGTAATACCGGGCATAGATTCGCTTAGCCTGCTTCTCCGGCAGAGTCATCACAGCGGCATAGAGCTTCTCCCGTAGCTGTTTTTCCTCCAAAATCATTTCTGGTGTCTGAGGTTTCAGCAGGATCGCATTCTCAATACCGTTGTCGCAGTCCAGGGAGTAGTATGCCTTATAGCGATACATTCTCCGGTCATAGGCTGCTTCTGCACGCTCAGCAGCTCGGATTGTCTCCAGCACATCTTCTGTTACTTCTACAAAGTGATCTGTTTTATAAACATCAGGATATAGATCCCGAAGATTGACTTTTTTCATTGTGTACCTCCATTTCGATTCACGGGTGGTTGACGGGTGAACCGAACGGAGGCGGGGAACGGCAGCGGTAACAAACCGCTCGTCTATCTAAAAAACGGCAATTAAAAACGCCAGCTCCCCACAAAGGGATACTGGCGCGACAAGAAAACCTATGATTATACTGGTTTACACAGATTGATAATACCGATATAAAAACATAATGCCCCGGTGGCGGGGCAAGGCTTTTTTTAACTGATGTAACTCATGGGTATTGTGAACCACTAACACAGACATGACGGCATCCTCCTAAAATGCCGCCCCTGCTGATTGCACGAGGGTCGTCGGGTTTCTGCTTTTCGCAAAAAGAAACGGCGGCTCTGTTTTTTCAAAGCCGCCTCAAAAGCGCATAACAATATAGTCACTGTACGACGGCTTTTTTTCTTTTGCCGTCGTGCGGCAACTCTTACTCTTTTTTCTTATCTTAACAGCTAATTCTCACAGAAATGTCACCAACATACTCCATCTGAATAAATAATAAGCTGAAATCTCACAAATCTACGAGGTTTGTCATTTTTAAAAAAGCCGAGAGGGAAGAAACCTCCCGGCTTTCATTCAATTCATGTAACTTCTAATCTGTTCTATCATCTTTGCAAAGACCTTCATACTTACTCCGAAGTCCTCAGCCGTTCCACCACAGTTCCCTTGTTAAAGAAGTGGAGAACGATCAGCGGAATAACCGCAGCCAGCAGCAGATAAAGCACACCAATGACCAGAACAGGAACCAATGTAATGTTCAGAGTAAAGAACCACATGGAAGGTCCGTTCAAAGCGCTCTTTAGCACTGTGACTGCCAGGATCGCTGCGACTGCTCCGCCGATAATGTCCGCACCTACGGCATAGTAGATGCCCTCATAGACCATCAGGCGGCGAAGCTGCTTGCCGGTCATACCAATGCTCTGCATGGTGGCAAACTCATGGCGGCGGGTAATGATGTTGGTAATAATCATGTTGGTAAAGTTAATCAGGCCTGCAAAGGCCATAATGCAGCCAATCAGACCGCCGATAACCAGAATCATGCTGCGGACCGAATCAAGCTGCTCTTTCAACAGCTTGGTGGAAGTATAGGCAACCGAAGTATTTTCACTCACATAGCTGCTCAAGAATTCTTCCATCTGCGGCTGCAAGGCTTCATCCACATTGAATCCATAAGTCAGCAGCGTGGGAGCGTCATAGATTTCCTTAAATACAGTGTCCGGCAGATATACAAAAGGAGCATCAGCGGCGATGTGCGCCTGGGCGGTGGTACCTGTCGGCGTTTCGGTTTCTGTTCCCACGAGAACCGCTTTTGCAAGAATGGTGCTGGTTTTGACCAGTTCCCCATCCTTGTAGAAGGAAATGCTCTCTCCAACCTGTAACTGATCGGTCAGCGGAGTGTTCCTTGGTTCCTCTGTCAGTTTGTCCATGGGGCAGCCAATAATGACATATTCTCCGGTAGCCATTTTCTGCGTTAGGGTTTCAGCATCTTTTTCGCCTTCAAAAATACGCATATCCGACCAGAAATTTTCGGAGGCTCCCATCACATTACCAAAATAGCGCCTTTCGGTATCAGAACTGGTGTATAAGCTGTATCCCTGATAGCTTTGATTTACGACGCCTTCTTCCTCATGGAATAGCTCTATGTCGCTTAAATCTTCAAACCCATAGTCAACCAGCACATTTCTATCGTCTTTTGTATTTCGATAGAGATAGCGTTCATCCTCAACTCCGGGCTGTCCGGCAATCAGATCCACTGCCTGCTGTGAGAGCGTATCTTCATGGTGCTGAACGCTTTCCATTACATTAAATGCGGCGGAGTTATAGACATTAAAATCTGTTCTGGTGACACGGTTTACCCACTTTTCTTCATCAAGGCTTTGCGTCACGATGATGATAGAGTTAAACAGGACGATGCACAGAAGCAGGGAAATAATGATAAACGCTGAACGCCTGCGGTTGCGCCCCAGATTGGAAAAGGCCATATGGGACAGCTTTACCCCATTGGTTCGCTTGGCACTTTTCTTTTTATAGGCGTTCTGCTCGGTGTAGCGGATCGCCTCCAAAGGAGAAATCTTTGCCGCCTTTTTTGCAGGCTTCCGGGTGCTGATAAACACGGTCAGGATTGTAAAGAGAGCGGCAATAACAAAGATTAGAGGCGAGGTCGATACGGATGTACCCACCATAGAGTATTCAAGGTTAATGATCTCTGTCACGATAGGAAGCAGCACCCAGCCGGCAAAGAAACCGGCAATCAGACCGATGGGCAGCCCGATCAGCGTGAGCCAGACCGCTTGACGGTTCACAATGCCCTTGATCTGCCGTGTGGAAGTGCCAATCGTCCGCAGCAGGCCGTATTGACGAACATCCTGCATCACAGAAATATCAAAGATATTGTAGATCAGCAGGTATCCGCACACGACAAACATCAGGATAAATACAACAGCAAACACGATGGACTCTGATGAAGTCAATCCCTGGGACATTTGATTTTCTGATGCGAGAATGAAATTGTCTGCGCCCATATCCTCTGGATTGCCGCCAATGGAGTAAACGAACTCATTCAACTGCTGCTGAACATTTGCTTTATTCTTCAGCACGACATCAGAAAAAGTAACGCCGGACATTTCATGGTCTACCGCATAAGTATTCTGAACCACATCGGGGTTTTCCTTTATAAACTGCTCCGAAACTGTCGCAACGCTCACCGAGTCATTGCTTGCTTCCCACCAGCCGGAAAGCACCATATCATAATGATAAGTTTTTCCCCGCAGTTCAAATTCCAACGGAACCTCTGCGCCGATCTCAGGTTCTACACCCAGCGCCTTCAGCGCCAGATCCGTGGTGGCGATCTCATTTGCATTCTCCGGTGCAGCTCCGTGAGTAGGCACACAGAAGGTCAGCTCCTGTTGCACACTGTCCGCGTAATTGATCTCAATGGAATGGCTGGAAGTATTGCTTGCATAGCCAATGATGCGCCGATGGCCTGCCTGCTCCACAAAATCGCTGTTTACAAGCTGTTCGTACTGTTCCTCCGTCATATATCCTAAAGTGCCATCCGCCTTGCTGCCTTTCTGCATTTGCAGAGAGAGCTGGATGGAGGACGCCATATTGAACGCCAGGGAAGTGATAGAGGTAAACAGGAAAGCAGTCAGAATGATTGCCAACAGTGCAGCCAGATTGCGTACCTTATTCTTCTTGAAATAGCGTTTGGATAACTTGGTTATCACTTTGGAATTATTGTTGCCAAATAAAATATCATTCATCTTGTCCACCCCCTTTGCCCTTACTCATTTACCCGAAGCCGTTCTACAACACTTCGATTGTTGAGGAAGCGGAGTGCGACAACGGGAACGATAAACGCCAGTGCCAGAAAGAGAACCAGCATAACCAATGCAGGGAGCAGGGTCATCTGGAATGTCATCATATTATACTGTGCATCTACCAGTACCTTTACCAAGGTTAATCCCAAGAATCCGGATACAGCTACTCCAACGATTCCAGCCCGAAGCACATAAGAAAGACTTTCCAATATCACCATTTTCCTAAGCTGTTGGTTGGTCATACCGATGCTCTGCATAGTGGCAAACTCATGCCGTCGGGTAATGATATTGGTCATAACCAGATTGATGAAATTGATCAGACCAACCAGGGCAAATACCGCACCAATCATTCCACCAATCAGTAGGGTTACATTTTTAATACTGGTTATAGTAGCCCGTAAACTTCTGGTAGATATATACCCAACATCATCCTTTTGTGATAGATAATTTTCCATATCCTGCCGGTATTCCTCTTCAACATCAAGCAACAGAGCATATAAAGTTGGGTTCTTATAAATTTCTTTGAAATGTTCCTCCGGCATATAGATCAATGGCATACCAACATCTGAAATCATAGTTTTTCCAGCTATATTCACACTGACTTCTGTCTTTGTAATAGCCGCTTTGGCTATGATAGGGCATTTCTCTGTTGGTACTCCGTTTTCATAAAACTGAATCATATCTCCGACTGACAGCCCTGCATACATACTATTGTCAGCGCCGCCCATTATCTCGCCACGATCATCATATATGGCAACTAAAATGACGCCATTTTCATTCCGCAACTTTTCCTCCAAGATTTCCAGATTTGTTTCTCCCTCTACAATATCCATCTTATCCAGTAAACTTTCAGAGAACCCAAATACATTTCCTAAAGGCAGGTCATCCGGTGTCAAAGCTGTGAACTCTTTCATTTCTCCATTCTGATGTACTCCCAAATTGATATTGTCAGGGAAAGCGTAGCTATACCGATTTGTATTATCTACAGAATACGGAACTCCCCAATCACAGGCAATATGAGCATCTTCATAAGTATTGCGATACAGTTTTTCCTCATGAGTGATTCCAGATCTCTCCTCAATATCAGCTATTATCTGATCTGACAGTCCACTATCGTGTCTTATGAATCCATCGCCAGTTCCACTATCGGGATTATAAACCGCAAAGTCACTTCTGGTCTGTGATTTGATAAAAACATTTTCATCAAAGCTGCCTGTAAAAATAAAAACAGAGTTCAATAAAACAATACTTAAAGTCAGCGATACAACAATGAATACAGTTCGGCGCTTATTTCTGGTTGTATTGGCAGTTGCCATACGGGAAATAACAGAACCTCTGTGAGAAGTTTTTCTTTTTACAAAAAAATGCTCGTGTTCTACATAGCGTACTGCTTCAATAGGAGAAACGCGGGATGCTTTTTTCACAGATTTTCGCGTACTAATAAACACAGTAATGCCAGAAAACAGAATGGAAATGATAACGATAGCAAAGTATGGGAGAGAACCAACCTCAATATTGCTGGCACCGTAATCAAATGCAAATACCTCAATAGCAGCAGGAAGAACGCCCCGCCCAACCAGAAGTCCCACAAGCAGCCCCACTGGTGTTCCGATCAGGAATAGGTACAATGCCTGCCAGTTGACCAAGCTCTTGACCTGTTTGGAAGTTGTTCCCACAGTCCGCAGCAGGCCATACTGCCGAATATCGTTGGTAACTGCAATCTCAAATACATTGTAAATCAGCAGATACCCACAGAACATGAACAGAATGCCAAATACAATCGTGGCAAGAACAACAAACATATTGCTGTCATCCGAAAAATCCATATATGTGCTGACACGCACAAAGTTATCTGCATCCACATCGTCAGGATTGCCGCCAATATTGCGAACCAATTCTTCAACTCGTTCCTTTGCCATTTCAGTATCTTTCATAATGGCATCTGCGGTATATGCTCCACCACCATTTCGATCTTCGGGAAAAGTATTGAAGATCTCAGAGTATTCGGAGACAAATGCATCTGACACAATGACGAATCCAACTCCGTCTCTGGATGTATCATAGATACCAGATACCACCATATCAAAATGGTATTCCTGTCCGTCAACCTTAAATTCAACTGGAAGTTTGGCACCCACTTTTTCTTCGATTTCCAAGTCCTTTAGTACATTGGTCGTCACTAAAACTTCATTTGCAGCTTTCGGAGCAGAACCTGTGTGGGGGATGATAAAACGAAGTTCCTGCATAGTCGAATCAGCATAATCAATTTCTACTGGAAGCCGATTGGTATTGGTCATTCTTTGCACTGGTCTCCAGCATCCGACTGACTCAAACATGGAATCACTTTTTAACTGTTCAAATTGTTCCTCCGTCATAAACTGGATTACGGTATCTGCCTGAGTACCAAGCAGTTTCTTTTGGCTGTATTCCATCGTGCCTTTTGCTCCAAGGCCAATCGTCAGCACAGATGTAAAGAGAAAAGTTGTTAAAGCAATCGCAATCACAGCAATCACATTCCGCATTTTATTACTGCGAAAACTGCGGTTTGCCAGCTTTTTGATAACAGCCTTGTTGTTATTACCAAATAGAATGTCATTCATCGTCTCGCCCCCCTTTTACTGCACGATCTTTCCGTCCTCAATCCGAATAATGCGGTCGGCAAGCTGGGCAATCTCATTATTATGTGTAATCATAACAAGGGTCTGTTTGAATTTATAGCTACTTGTTTTCATAAGACTTAATACATCTACACTCGTTTTACTGTCCAGGTTGCCGGTAGGCTCATCTGCCAGCACAATCGTTGGACGGGCAGCCAATGCACGAGCGATTGCTACTCTTTGCTGCTGGCCGCCGGAAAGATTGTTGGGCATACTGTTCATTTTATCTTTCAGCCCTAAAAATCCTACTACTTCGTTTAAGAAGTTAGTATCCACTCTGCCTCCGTCCAGTTCCACAGGCAGCACAATGTTTTCGTAGACATTCAGCACCGGCACCAGATTGTAGTTCTGGAAGATGAAGCCGATCTTTCGCCTGCGGAAGATAGTAAGCTGCTCGTCTTTCAATGTAGAGAGATCGCGCCCATCCACAATAACCTTGCCGGAGGTAGGCACATCCAGTCCTCCGATCATGTTTAGCAGCGTGGATTTGCCGCTGCCGGAGGTTCCAACGATGGCTACAAATTCGCCATCCTCAACAGAGAGGTTCACACCGTCCAGGGCTTTGGTAATATTCGGCTTTGTACCGTAGTACTTTTTCAGTTCAATCGTCTGCAAAATGCTCATAGAGAACACCATCCTTTCTTTCACTTAAGCCCATTGTAGCGAACAAACCTCACAGAAATGTCACGAGCCACAAAAAATTTCCGCTAAATTCGGCTCCAAATGTCACAAGTTCGTGACATTTGAAAAACCGGGAGAAAAATCCCCCGGTTTTCCGCGTCCCACAGCCGCATACGACGGCGCAGGAAGTATTCACTTGATATGGCTGCCCATGTTATTCATTTACCCGAAGCCGCTCTACAACACTCCGATTGTTAAAGAGCCGGAGTGCGACAATAGGAACGATAAATGCCAGTACCAGAAAGAGAACCAGCATAATCAGTGCCGGCAGCAAGGTCATCTGGAATGTCATCATCAGACTGGTTGGACCATTTTGCACAAAAGCTCTTACTAATGTTATGCCAAGCACTCCCGCAGCCAGTGTACCTACAATCCCTGCCATCACTACATAGGAAAAACTTTCAGAAATTATCATTTTGCGGAGCTGCCGGTTCGTCATGCCGATACTCTGCATAGTAGCAAACTCATGGCGGCGGGTAATGATGTTGGTCATAACCAGATTGATGAAGTTAATCAGGCCCACCAGGGCAAATACAGCACCGATCATTCCGCCAATCAGCAAGACAACATTTTTTACACTGGAAACAGTTGCTTTCATCGTCTGGATAGAGGTATAGGCAACATCTGTATCCTGCGTCAGATAGTTTTCCATCTCCTGCTGGTACTGTTCCTCTACATCAAAGAGGAAACCGTACAAGGTAGGAGTTGCATAAATTTCCTTGAATTTGTTTTCAGCCATAAAAATTTTAGGGCCTTCTATTATTTGTGCGATATTTGAACCGCCGCCAGTCACAGTCACATCGCTATCAGTAGCTGCGGCTTTTGCGATAATGGTAAACTCCTCGGTTGGAGTTCCATTTTCATAAAATTGAATGGTATCTCCAACGGATAATCCACAATAACTGGCGGCATCTGCCCCACCAAAGTTACCATGATCGTTATATTCGCCCATTAAAATTACATTGTTACCATTCCAAAGTTTGTCTTTTAAGATAGATAAATCAGTTTCACCTTCGATAATGTCCAGCCGATTGAAAAAGTTTTCCGAAAAGCCAAATACATTTCCGAGGGGGTGGTTATCCGCAGTCAACCCAACAGTATGCCCACCATTTTCTGTTTGGTAAACACCTAAATTGAGGTGTTCCGGCAACATTCGCTGTTCCTTATTTGTGTTATCAACCACATAGGGAGTTCCCCAGTCACAAGAGATATGGTCATCTTCAAAAGTGTTCCGGTACAGGTAGGCTTCGTTTGTGACTCCGGGCTGTTCCTTGATTTCCTCCACTGCCTTCTCTGGAACAGCACTATCATGCCCAAAGTTATCTCCCCATGCAGCTTGAATGACTGGACTATATACTATAAAATCACTTCGGGTCTGGTTTTCGATATAGGCATCTTCGTCAAAGCTGCCGCTGAAGATAAACACCGAGTTCAAGAGGACAATGCTCAAAGTCAGGGAAATCACAATAAAGACTGTCCGGCGCTTATTGCGCTGAAGATTTGCCTTCGCCATGCGGGGAATAACTGCCCCGGAAATTGTCTTTTTTCGCTTTATGGAAACAGTGTCCTGCTCTACATAGCGGATAGCCTCGATAGGTGACACACGAGATGCCTTCTTCACCGATTTTCTGGTACTGATATAAACCGTAAGTCCCGAGAACAGAACCGCTCCTGCGATAATGCCCAAATACGGGAGTGTGCCGACCTCAATGTTTCCTCCGCTGAAATCAACCGCAAATATCTGGAGTACAGCAGGCAGAATACTGCGACCAAGCAATGTGCCCAAAAGCAGACCGAGTGGTGCACCGATCAGGAACAAGTACAGTGCCTGCCGGTTGACCAAACGCTTGATCTGCTGGGAAGTAGTCCCCACAGTCCTCAGCAAGCCGTATTGCCGAATATCATTTGTTACAGCAATCTCAAACACATTGTAGATCAGCAGATACCCACAGAACATGAACAAAATACCGAAAACACCGGCTACCAGCCACATCATAAGACCGCTGTCATTAGAGACAATGGGGTTAGGGGCAACGCGAACTGCATTGTCTGCATTGGCATCATCCGGATTACCGCCGATATTGCGGACAAGCTCTGAAATGCGATCCTTTACCATATAATTATCCCGCATTACTACATCGGCTGTATAAATACCACAGCCAACACGCCCCAAAGCAATATCACTCATCATTTCTGCGTTTTCTTCCAGAAAGGCTTTAGAAACAATGACCGATTCCGATTTTTCATTTGGTGTATCATAAATGCCGGATACGACCATATCAAAATGATAAACCTGATTACTTTGACGAACCTTCAATTCAACAGGAATTTCCGCCCCGATTTTTTCTTCAATGTTCAGATCCTTCAGTATATTGGCAGAGACCAAAACCTCATTTGCCTTTTGAGGGGCAGAGCCTGTGCGCGGCGTCAGCATCCGAATTTCCAACTGGGTCTGGTCGGCATAATCGACCTCTGCGACACGCCGGTTTGTGTTGGTCATAATTTCAACCGGTATCCAACAGCCTACCTTTTCAAACATGGCATTTTGTTTTAACTGCTGGAACTGCTCCTCGGAAAGTCCCTGTACCAGAGCATCCGCAGATGATCCCATCATCTTTGCCATATTGTATTCCAGTGTTCCCTTGGCACCCATTCCAATGGTTAGGACTGCCGTAAAGAGAAAGGTTGTCAGGGCAATCGCAATGGCTGCAATTACATTCCGCATTTTATTGCTGCGAAAACTGCGGTTCGCCAGCTTTTTGATGACAGCCTTGTTGTTATTGCCAAATAGAATGTCATTCATGGTTCCACCCCCTTTTACTGCACGATCTTACCATCCTCGATCCGAATGATGCGGTCGGCAAGCTGGGCAATCTCATTATTATGGGTAATCATAACAAGGGTCTGTTTGAATTTATAGCTACTTGTTTTCATAAGACTTAATACATCTACACTCGTTTTACTGTCCAGGTTGCCGGTAGGCTCATCTGCCAGCACAATCGTTGGACGGGCAGCCAATGCACGAGCGATTGCTACTCTTTGCTGCTGGCCGCCGGAAAGATTGTTGGGCATACTGTTCATTTTATCTTTCAGCCCTAAAAATCCTACTACTTCGTTTAAGAAGTTAGTATCCACTCTGCCTCCGTCCAGCTCCACAGGCAGCACAATGTTTTCAAAGACATTCAGCACCGGCACCAGATTGTAGTTCTGGAAGATAAAGCCGATCTTTCTTCTGCGGAAAACGGTAAGCTGCTCGTCTTTCAATGTAGAGAGGTCGCGCCCATCCACAATGACCTTGCCGGAGGTAGGCACATCCAGCCCGCCGATCATGTTCAGCAGCGTGGATTTGCCGCTGCCGGAGGTTCCTACAATCGCTACAAATTCGCCATCCTCAACGGAGAGGTTCACACCATCCAGGGCCTTGGTAATATTCGGCTTTGTGCCGTAGTATTTTTTCAGTTCAATCGTCTGCAAAATGCTCATAGAGAACACCATCCTTTCTTTTACTTAAGCCCATTGTAGCGAACAAACCTCACAGAAATGTCACGAGCCACAAAAAATTTCCGCTAAATTCGGCTCCAAATGTCACAAGTTCGTGACATTTGAAAAACCGGGAGAAAAATCCCCCGGTTTTCCGTGTCCCACAGCCACATACAACGGCGTAGGAAATATTCACTTGATATGGCTGCTCATGTTATTCATTTACCCGAAGCCGCTCTACAACACTTCGATTATTAAAGAGCCGGAGTGCGACAACCGGAACGATAAACGCCAATACCAGAAAGAGCACCAGCATAATCAGCGCAGGCAGCAAGGTTATCTGGAATGTCATCATCATACTGGTAGGACCGTTTTCTACAAAAGCCCTTAGCAATGTCATGCCAAGTGCCGCCGCAGCCAGTGTACCGACAATCCCTGCCAGCAGCACATAGGAGAAACTTTCCGAAATCATCATTTTTCGGAGCTGCCGGTTCGTCATACCAATGCTTTGCATGGTGGCAAACTCATGACGGCGGGTAACGATATTGGTCATAACCAGATTGATGAAGTTGATCAGGCCCACCAAAGCAAATACAGCACCTATCATTCCGCCAACCAGCAAGACAACATTTTTAATGCCTAAAACATCAGCTTTCAGCGTTGAAATAGAGTTATAGGAAACATCGGTGTCCCGCATCAGATAGTTCTCCATATCCTGCTGATACTGTTCCTCTACATCAAAGAGGAAACCATACAAAGTAGGAGTCTCATAAATTTCTTTGAACTTATTTTCTGACATATAGATCTTTGGTCCACCAACATCTGTTGCAATATTATCGCCACCGCCAGTCAAGGTCATTTCATTACTCGTAACAGCAGCCTTTGCAATCACTGTAAACTCCTCGGTTGGAACTCCATTTTCATAAAATTGAATAGTGTCTCCAACCGACAGTCCAAAATAATAGACATTATCCGCACCACCGCTTAAGTTTCCCTTATCGTTATAATGGCTTACTAAGATTACATTGTTGCCATTCCAGAGTTTTTCTTTCAGGACAGACACATCGCTTTCGCCCTCAATGATGTCCATCTTGTTCAGAAGATTTTCAGAGAAGCCATACACATTTCCAAGCGGAAGGTTATCCGCAGTCAACGCAGCATAATCCTCTTCACCTTCAGTCCAGCCGAGATTTAATGAATCTGGAAGTACATAGGCATATTTATTTGTATTGTCAATCGAGAAAGAAGGCCCCCAATCACAGGCAATATGATCATCCTCAAAAGTATTACGGTATAGGCGGACTTCGTTCATTACACCTGGCTTCTGTTCAATTTCCTCTACCGATTTTTCTGAAACAGTACAGCTATGCCCAAATTCATCTCCCCATGCGGCTTGAATGTCCGGGTTATAAACCGCAAAGTCACTTCTGGTCTGTTTTTGAATATAAGTAGCTTCATCAAAGCTGCCGCTGAAGATAAACACGGAGTTCAAGAGGACGATGCTCAAAGTCAGGGAAATCACAATAAAGACCGTCCGGCGCTTATTGCGCTGGAGGTTGGCCTTCGCCATGCGGGGAATAACTGCTCCGGTATTTGTCTTTTTTCGCTTTATGGAAATAGTGTTTTGCTCTACATAGCGGATAGCCTCGATAGGTGACACACGGGAGGCTTTCTTCACCGACTTTCTGGTACTGATATAAACCGTAAGTCCTGAGAACAGAATCGCACCTGCAATAATGCCCAAATATGGAAGTGTGCTGACCTCAATGTTTTTACCACTATAATCGGCTGCAAACATCTGGAGTGCCGCAGGAAGAATACTGCGTCCGAGCAGGATGCCAAAAAGCAGACCGAATGGCGTACCGATCAAGAACAGGTACAGCGCCTGCCGGTTGACCAAACGCTTGATCTGCTGGGAAGTAGTCCCCACTGTCCGTAGCAGGCCATACTGCCGAATATCGTTGGTAACTGCAATCTCGAATACATTATAGATCAGCAGATACCCACAGAACATGAATAGTACGCCAAATACACCTGCTACCAGCCACATGATAGAGCCGCCGCTGTTGTTGGAGAGGAAAGTGTTGGGGGCTACACGGATATAATTCTCAGCACTTCTATCGTCTGGATTGCCACCAATGCTGCGGACAAACTCCGAGATGCGCTCCTTTACCATGGAGCTATCCCGCATGATCACATCAGCATCATAAATGCCACAACCCTCACGCCCTTGGGCAATTTCGTTCATCATCTCCGGATTTTCTTCCATGAAGGCTTTGGAAACAATGACTGATTCCGATCTTTCGTTTGGTGTGTCGTAAATACCGGATACAATCATATCAAAATGATACATCTGGCCGCTTTGACGATTCTTAAATTCGATAGGAATTTCTGCCCCAATTTTTTCTTCGATGTTCAGATCCTTCAGTATATTGGCAGAGACCAAAACCTCATTTGCTTTTTGGGGCGCAGAACCTGTGCGCGGTGTCTGCATCCGAAGCTCCAACTGAGGCTGATCTGCGTAATCAATTTCCGCAACCATCCTGTTGGTGTTGGTCATGATCTCAATGGGAACCCAACAGCCTACCTTTTCAAACATGGAGTTTTCTTTTAACTGCTGGAATTGTTCTTCGGAAAGACCCTGTACCAGCGCATCCGCACCAGTGCCGATCATCTTTGCCATGTTGTATTCCAGCGTTCCCTTGGCTCCCATACCAATGGTCAGGACTGCCGTAAAGAGAAAGGTTGTCAGGGCAATCGCAATGACCGCAATCACATTCCTCATTTTGTTGCTTCGGAAACTGCGGTTTGCCAGCTTTTTGATGACAGCCTTGTTGTTATTGCCAAATAGAATGTCATTCATAGTCCCGCCCCCTTTACTGCACGATCTTACCATCCTCGATCCGAATAATGCGGTCGGCAAGCTGGGCGATCTCACTGTTATGGGTAATCATTACGAGGGTCTGGTGAAATTTCTGACTGGTGGTTTTCAGAAGCCCCAGCACATCGGCGCTGGTCTTGCTGTCCAGGTTGCCGGTGGGTTCATCAGCCAAGACAATAGCGGGCTTTGACACCAAGGCGCGGGCAATGGCTACGCGCTGCTGCTGACCGCCGGAAAGGTTGTTGGGCATATTGTTCAACTTATCCTCAAGCCCCAGCATCTGAACAACTTCTTTCATAAACTTCTTGTCTACCTTGTTTCCGTCCAGCTCCACAGGCAGCACAATGTTTTCAAAGACATTCAGCACCGGCACCAGATTGTAGTTCTGGAAGATAAAGCCGATCTTTCTTCTGCGGAAAACGGTCAGTTCCTCGTCTTTGAGTTTGGACAGCTCCTTGCCATCCACGACCACCTGGCCGGAGGTGGGCACATCCAATCCGCCGATCATGTTCAGCAGCGTGGATTTACCACTGCCGGAGGTTCCTACGATAGCTACAAATTCTCCTTTTTCAATAGAGAGGGTCACACCATCCAAGGCTCTGGTAATGTTCGGCTCTGCGCCATAATATTTTTTCAGTTCAGTCGTTTGCAAAATGCTCATAGAGAACACCATCCTTTCTTTTTGATAAACCCATTGTAACGACCAAACCTCACAGAAATGTCACGAGCCACAAAAAATTTCCGCTAAATTCAGCCCCAAATGTCACGAACCTGTGACATTTCAATTTTCGGGGTGTGCTTGCTCTACTTTCGGAGCAGGAAAACAGAAAAGGTTGAACCTTTCCCAACCTCAGATGCTACCCGGATATAACCGCCCTGCAAGGTCACAATCTCACGGGCCAGATACAGACCGATTCCAATACCGTCCACATCATGCACCGCATCTTCCCGATAAAACCGCTTGAAAATCGTCCCCTGGTGCTGCTCTGAAATGCCGATGCCGGTATCGGCAATGTCGATCTTCACATACATTTCCCAGCCTTCCACCGACACACGGATCTGCCCGCCTGCCGGGGTGTATTTCACAGCATTATCCAGAATGTTGAACAGGGCTTCGCTTGTCCATTTTCTATCATGGCGTGCATCCAAATGCTCCGGGCATTCCACCTGCACATCTATCTTTTTCTTTTCGGCATTGAGCAAAATCCCGCCCAGGGCAGCGGCAAGGGTATCATAAACCGGCTGCTGTTTTTGCTCCAGCGAAATGACTCCCGTTTCCAGGCGGGAGGTTTTAATCATGGCTTGCATGAGGAAGTCCAGCTTATCAAGCTGGCTGGCCTGGGCTGTCAGAAATTCCTTTTGCTTCTGCGGAGGAACCTCATTTTCAAGCAGCGTGTTGTTGATCATCTTCAAGTTGGCAATCGGTGTTTTAACTTGATGGGAGATGTCAGAGATCAGCTCTTGCAGGTCAGTCCGTTCCTTTGCGATGCTGTTTTTATTTTCCTGCATGACTTCATATAGCCGCCCCAGCCGATAGTTGATTTTGTAGAACAGGCTTTCTTCGCAGGCCGTCTGCTTCGGCTGCATATTTTCGGAGAGCATATCATCCATCTGACCACAAAAGGCATCGGAGAACTGAACCAGCTTCCGGCGGATCAGCGCCACAAAGAAGATGACGCAGAGCAGCACAAAGAGGCTGAACAGGAACACACACCGGACAGCGATTATATTCCGGGTCAGCAGATAAACAGTGGTGCAGACTGCGCCCACTGCCAGCAGCAGAAGCGTTCCCAAAAGAACGCAGGCTTTATTGATGGAGAGTTTCCGCATATTCATTTGAGCGCCCCTCCGATCCACATATAGCCCATGCCGTACACCGTCTTGATGTACTGGCGTCCATCCGTTTCAATTTTGTTCCGCACCCGGCTGATGGCCGAGGTCAGGGCGTGTTCATCCACAAAGTTCCCATCGGCATCCCACAGTTTTTCAAGAAGCACCTGCCTGGTCAAAACATTTTGCGGATTTTTGGTCAGGATTTTCAACAGCCGGTATTCCAGCGGGGTGAACACCAGTGCCTTACCGGACAGGGAAGCAGTCATCTCCGAGAAATTGATGGACAGCGCACCGTCCTCATAGCTATCACCGCCGCCAGACTGTTTCGCCAGCCGCCCCAGCACTACGGACAGCTTTTTTTGAAAGACGCTCATGGGAAATGGCTTGGTCACATAGTCCTCTGCGCCCAGCTCATAGCCTTTGAGCATATCGCTCTCCATATCATTTGCGGTCAGGAAGATCACCGCCGTGTCCGGCCGGCGATCCTTTACCTCCCGGCAGAAATCAAAGCCGTTCCCATCCGGCAGGTTTACATCCAGCACGATCAGGTCATAGTCCTGTCTGGTCAGAAAATCACTGGCTGCTGATTTTGTCAGGGCAGAGTCCACAACATAGCCCGCAGCTTCCAGGTTATAGCACAAAGTATTATTCAAAAGTCGGTCATCCTCGACTACTAAAATTCGCATTGTATCACACTCCTTCATTCTTAGTGTAGCATCCAAATGTCACAGAAACCTCACAAGAGGATTATTTTTTGTATTTTTGAAACGACGGTCTGCCGGTTTTTCCGCATCCTTGGGAATCAGCCAAATGGTAGCCATCTTTACAGCGCCGGGGATACGCCCTCCGGCGCATAAATAATTGATCTGCCTTGGAGTAACACCCCATTTTTCACTTGCTTCTTTCAGCGTCATATAATCCATATAGTTTCCCTCCAATATGGCTCATTATATTTCTTTTGCTCGAAGAATACAAGGATGCAAATGGGGCGCAAGGCCATGTGCCAGAAGGACTTTGAGACCTTGCGCCCTTTGTTATTCTATCCTAAAAAAACTTTTCCAGCTGTTTCAACCCACGCCGGATGCTGTCACGGACACGGCTTGGATCTACACCCTCCGCTACTGCTATCTCGCTCACACGCATCCCCAGGTAATACCGGGAATAGATCCGCTTGGCCTGCTTCTCCGGCAGGGCCATCACAGCGGCATAAAGCTGCTCCCGCATCTGCTTTTCCTCCAGAAGCATTTCCGGCGTTGCAGGCTTCAGCAGAATTGCATTTTCAATGCCATTATCACAGTCCAGGGAGTAGTGAGCCTTATAGCGATACCTCCTCCTGTCATAGGCAGCTTCCGCACGCTCAGCAGCTCGGATCGTCTCCAGCACATCTTCAGTTACTTCTACAAAGTGATCGGTTTTATAAACATCGGGATATAAGTCCCTAAGATTGACTTTCTTCATTATGTACCTCCATTTCGATTCACGGGCGATTGACGAGTGAATCGAAAGGAGGCGGGGATCGGCAGCGACATACTTCAGGAGCTTTCCTGAAAAATCGACAATAAAAAACGCCAGCTCCCCGCAATGGGAAACTGGCGCGACAAAAACACCTACCATTCTGCTGATTTAGGCGGAACGATAATACCGATAGGAAGTCATACCTTCCCGGAGGAGGGGCAAGGCTTTTTTTAGTTGGTGCAGGTCATGGATGCTGTGAAAATAGGCAAAAATAGACACGGCGGCAATCCTCCTATATGCCGCCGTGGATTTACACGGTGTTAGATCGTCGTTGGTTTAGGATAGGCGAAAAGAAACGGCGGCTCTGAATTTTTCAAAGCCACCGAAAGACAATATTAGGCGTGTTAATAGGTCTGCTTTACGACGGCTTTTTTTCTTTTGCCGTCGTGCGGCAAGTTGTTATTCAATATTCAATTCAATGCTTCCAGTAAAGTCCTCACACTCAATGCCGATATAATTTCCACCATCAGGAAGTGTAATTGTGTCACTATAAGTTC
>OBYQ01000907.1_pt1 | contig 19954 bp, 18 predicted proteins | sample 1538221 | NCBI WGS metagenome assembly OBYQ01 (sample SAMEA2580200, study PRJEB22360) | human gut metagenome | biome: human gut; feature: human-associated habitat; material: faeces | place: Denmark | collected 2008/2010
AGCTGATACCCGTAAGTATCATTCCAACAATTATCTATGCGACTTCATGTCGCACTCAGGGTATGTCCAGATGATGGATGGCCACGGCACGCTCCTGTGCATTGACTCCCGTTCCCAGTTTCTGTGTGGACCCGAAAAGGAAACGGATGCGCCCGGAGTTCATATCCTTGAACAGTTCCTTGCGTGCGTTGTCGCTGTTTGCTTCCTGAATGAACTTTATCTGCTTTTCCGGAATATTATGGTCTTCCACGAGTTTACGCCTTATCTCACTGTAGATGTTCCACTGGTCGGGTTTATAGGTACTCAAGTCTGAAAAAATGAACTGTGTGCCTTTTTGGTCGAGATATTTATAGTAATATTCCGCAATCTTGGCCACACAATGGGACGCCTTGTTTCCCGGATTGTCGCCGTATTCAGGGTCTATCAGCCGCATGTCAAGCGACATCTTGTTCGAGTAGTTGGTGGCGATCAGCATCTGTGCCTTTTCTTCCGCCTTGGACAAAGGTTCCCTGTCTATGTAGGCTGCATCCCCGGTTTCAGCGAACTTTATCAGTTTCTGAATGAAAATTTCCTGCTGGGGAGTGGGCGGTATGTGATAGAGTTGCTCGTTGAGTTCCGGCCTGTCAACCCCTACGTCTTCGGCCGTTTTGTAATCGGTTATCTCCGCATAAAAATTGGCGAGTTCCGGCACTTTGATAAAATAGCGGAAACGCTCTTTCTGCACGACCTGGTTGGTCACGGAAAATTCAAAGTCCGTGCTTTTCTTCGCATAGACGGCCGCCCAGCCGTCAAAGCAGGTGATGCCCTGCCGCTCCATTTCCTTCGGACGGAGATATTTGAAAAGGAGATAGAGTTCCGTCAGACTGTTGGAAATGGTCGTACCGGACAAGAATGTGGCTCCCAAGTCCCTGCCTGTGCGCTCCTGTATGGTACGGATGGCGAAAAGCATGTTCATGGCCTTCATGCTTCCTTCGGGATTGCCCAGACCGGAAACTCTCGCATGGCGTGTGTTGAACATCAGGTTCTTGAAATTGTGCGATTCGTCAACGAAGAGGTGGTCGATGCCCATTTGCCCGAAGTCGGTCACGTCATCCGTCCGGTCCTTTATATCCTGCTCCAGCTTTTCAAGTTTGGCTTCAAGGTTTTCCTTTCTTCTTTCCAGCCCCTTCTTTATCCAGCCGCTCACTTCATTGCCCTGCTGCTCGAATACGGCGAGATTCTCTTCGATACTGTCTATTTCCTGCGTATATATCTCCTGCTGTATTTCGGGAGACTGGGGTATTTTCCCGAACTGGTCGTGTGTCAGGATGATACAGTCCCAGTTATTATTTTTGATGTCATGGAATATTCCGACACGCTTCTCCGGGGTAAAATCCTCCTTGCCCGGATACAGTACCTTGGCATTCGGATAGGCCCTCTTGAACGTGTCGGCTATGTCATGCACATTGCTTTTGAGTCCGATAATCATCGGCTTGTTCGCCAGTCCGAGACGTTTCATTTCAAAGGCGGCCACGCACATGATAAGGGTTTTGCCCGTACCTACCTGATGGTCGATTATACCGCCGCCGTTCATCTTCAGCATCCATACGGCATTTTTCTGGCTGTCGTACAAGGACGGTATGCCCAGCCCTTTTAGATCAAGGAACGGGAAACTTTGCAGGGAACCGTCATAATCCGGGCGTACATAGCAGTTGAACTTGCGGTTGTACATGTCCGCAAGGTGCTGTTTAAATTCGGGGAGCTGTTCATTCAGCCAGCCTGTGAAAGCAGACCTTATTTCATTGATTTTGGCATCGGCAAGCTGGATGGCCTCGGCATCCCGTACCTTTATATCATTTCCTTCTTCATCCTGCACGGTTTTTGTTATGTCGGGTACCGTGTTGTGTAGCGCATGTTTCAGCAGGTCGTTTCCGTAATAACCTCTTTTTTCCCCTTTCACATAATATCTGTCGGTGATGTTTGCGTTCGTTTCTTCAAAACTCACACTGAACTCGTCGATGGATTCCGTATAGTGGATATGGGCTTTTGCCTCAAAAAGATAACCGGCAAACTCTTCATATACGGACACGGGTATCCACCTTTCTCCCAGATTAAAATCAAGCAGTTCGAAACTGATCGGCTCCGGTATGGCTTTCTGCAAGGCTTCCAATGATTTCTTGCTTGCGTCGTCATCGGGATAGTCTTTCAGGTAGTTCTCTATCCATTCGACTTTGGCCACCACATTGCCCGCTATGAAACGGTCTTTGATTTCATAGTTCTTCATCATAGGATTGTAGAAGATACGGTTTTCCAGTTGTGTGAGCAGTTCCTGCCCGCCTGTTTCACTGAGATTTTCCATATATTCCAGATTGACTTCCCCGAACTTGTTCAGGGATGCCGCAAGTGCTTCCTGTGGTGTATCTACATGTGTCACTTCATTGGCATTGAACGATACGGGAACAGAAAATATATCCGCCTTCTGTATCTTGCCGTTAACGGAACGTTCCAATGAAAGTATTTCCCGTCCTCCGGCATCCATCAGCAGGAACTTGGCATTGTCCTTTCCGTTCAATTCCCTGAACATGCGGTAAAAACAGTCATACCGCTTGACCAGTTCTTCCCGTAGTTCCGGCTGTTCGGTTTCCGTTGCGGCTTCCTTATTGTAGAGATTGTGGTAGGCTTCACGGAGCGGGATATAGTAGGCAGCCCGGTATTGTTGGGTGACTGTCAGTTTAAGCGGATGGAATTGTACTTCGGGAGTACCCACCCCTCTTAAATATCCGTATTGCTCACCCGATTTCACGATGGAACCGTTCTTGTATTCGGGACGTATCTCTCTGGTAAACGGTCGTGGTTCCATTTCTTTCTTCCGCTCTTCCTCGAATTTTTGTCTGCGCTCCTGCCATTTTGCTTCCGCTTCCGCCCGTTCTGCGGTCATGTCTTCCTGCGTGACGGCTTCCTCGTACATGTTCTCTTGGGAGAAGAGGTTGAACATTTCCGGTTCATCCCCTTTCTTTTTGCGGGATGCCGACGGTGCCCGGCTTGGAGAAGGTCTGCTTTCCGCTACTTGCACCTCCGCTTGCTCTTCATCCGCATAGGCGGCAAACAGGTTGAGCATGGGTTCATAGGGCTGTGCGGGGCTTTCTTCCTGTACCTCCTGCCGTTCTGTCTCTCCTGCTGTTTCCAATAGTGTCTCAAACTCTGTTTTGAGGATGGTGGAGCCGTTTGAGCGGGATAGATTGTCATCATAAAGTTTCCGGTCAAGATGGTTCTCCACATCTTGCGCCAATAACTGCCTGAGATGTTCGGAAATTGCGCCGACACCTCCTTCATGAATAAAATTCATGGCCGGTTGTCCGTACATGTTTTTACCCATAGATACGGAAGTATGGACGATATGGTCTAAATCGGCATAGCTGTTGTTGATATTGATGCTGCCGGATATAAGACGGGTTTCAATAAAGTTCCGTTCCTTTTCGGTAAGTTCCGATTTTCGGGTATTCTTCTGCAATACGATCAGGTCACTGCTCACTTCCGTACCCGCATCAACAAACAGGTTGTCCGGCAGACGTATGGCTGAAACAAGATTGGCATGGTTCACCAGCCACTCCCTGACAGGGCGGTTCTGTGGCGAGTCCATGACACCCGAAGTCGTGATATAGGCCAATATCCCGCCTTCGTGTAACGTGTCCATACCTTTGAGAAAGAAATAGTTATGTACGGCAGCAAGTGAGGATTTACGCACGACGTCTTTGCTCCGGTCAAAATCCCGGTCATAAACTCTGGTATTTCCAAACGGTATATTGGATGAAACCATATCGAAGTAGTTATTATAATAGGGCTGTATGGACTGGAAACCGTCTATGGTCACTCTGCTTTCCGGATAGAGGGATGAGAGGATTTTTCCCGTGAGCTTGTCTTTCTCGAAACAATGGACTTCGGGAACATCCTTCAAACCGCTGATAAACATGCCCGTTCCGGCAGAAGGGTCAAGAAAACGTCCCGGACGGATTCCCGGTACCTGCAAGGATTCCTGCATGGCCGTTACCACCGGTTCCGGTGTGTAAAAGGCTGTGAGAGCGGAGTTTTTGAGGCTTTGGACGTATGCCTTGTATTCTTTCCCGTCTTTGGAATACTCACGCAACAGTTCATGCAGCAGTCGGACTTGGGGAAACAATTCCCTGTCTGTCGTTCATTTTTCAATGTCCGTGTCTTTTTCCGCCGGATTCAGGATGCACTTCAATCCCCCGAAACCCGAATAACCGTTCAAAACTTTGCGTCCCTCTTCCGTGAGACAAAACTCCGGGCGCATGAATATCAATTCAAGTGCGGCTATGTTGTCCGCCAAATGTTGTCGTTTGTTATATGCCATATTGTTCTATATAAAATTGTATGAAACCTGTAAGTTCAACGGTAAGTGTATGATAGGACGGGGATGATTCAAACTGGTCATCTATGGGATATTTGCTGAATACTGTTTCTGCGGGCGACAATACTTTCAGGCAGAAACCCGCCCGTTTTTCGGGGCACACTTCGGGAAACCACTCCGACACGACCTCGAAAACCGTATCGAATTTGGAAAAGCGCAAGTCCTGATAGAGAACGGCCTCGGCTAGTTGCAAAGCCTGCGTAACGGATAAGCCGTCATGTATGGCACGTTCGTAGCTGCCTGCCGCCTCGTCAGCCCGCACCCGGACAAGTGCTTTGTCACCGGCAATATGCGGATGGCTTTCCTTTAAATAAAGAAGGAGAGTTGTCTCAAAATAGGACAATTCTCCGGTTGCGGTATTTTTATCTTGTATAATCATTTGTTATCGCTTTAAAATGTTAATCGGATATTAAACATATACCCGGCTGCCATAAAAGAGAACCGGGTATATATTTGCCAAAAATATGAATAATCTATCTGTTACATGACTGAAAGGCTCTTTTTTGACTGGACCTTTACAGACGCCACATGGCGGGGTGCCTGCTGTTTTACCTCCTTTTTCTTGTCATTTTTCTTACTATCAATAGTGGGTTTGTATTCACGGGCGTTACGTCCTATCAGCAGTTGATTGCTCTTGTTGCTAAAACGTACATCATCGGAAAATACCCTGCCTTTGTAGCGCATATTCTCAACGAACACCATTTCATGGTTTTGGAGCATCTTCTTTTGCTCAGGCGTGATTTTGGCCCCCATGATAGTGTCGTTGACTTTCAATTGCTCCCCGGACTGCTTGAAAGCGATATCCATTATTCTCGGATCGACGAAAGCGACACCGGAAAGCAACGTGTCGTTTTTGCGCTGTATGTCGTTGATGGAAAGCTGTCCGCCGGAAGCGAGTATTTGCTTCTGTTTGTCATCCAGCCTTTTCCCGTAGATATAATCGGGTATCTTGATGGCATCCACCGGCATGGTTATGATACGGTTGCTCGGTTCATGGAAAGATACATAACAGTTGCAGACCGTTCCCGTATGGGTATCTTTCATCTCCTTGATTGCACCCAAAGTTCCGGTGTCTTTAAGCGACTGCTTTTCCTCGTCCGTGAATACTCCTTTATAGGCAGGCAGGTCATACTGCGGTTTGTCAAGCCTGCTTAAAGTTTTCAGTTTCACCTTGCCGTCCTCCCCTTTGACACAGAGGAAACAGGCTTCCCCCATATCCTTTTTTTCACCGTTCACTTCCTTGCTGATGGGAAAAGCTATAGAGGTAATCCTTCCTTTCAGCATCTCACCCATGCAGTGGTTATCAAACAAGAGTTGCTTGTCAACTCCCAATGCGGCGAGTTCTTTCCACGGAAGCTGGTGTTCGTCGAACTTATACCGGCGGGCGAGTTTGGCGATACGCCCTTCATCATTCAGTTCGCTGTTCTCAACCAGTTTTTTGCCATTCACTCCGGGGTCTTCCCCTTTTCGGATCTGAATTACGGCATTCAGCGTCTTGTCCAATACGGCGAGAGGTATCAGGAAGAAACTAAAACTTGTGGGATTTTCGTACTGGTTCTTGAAATTGGTGAAGAATAGTTCTAGCGGTGAGGTACGATCCAGTTTGAGGAAACTGCTGCTGTTCTTCTTGTCGGGTGGTACGATTTCGAGACTGCCGTCGTACTCGTTCATTTTGGAAACGACTGCGGTTTTGTTCGTTCGCTTGTCAAGGATGGCCATTACATGCTCGTCCTGATTCTGTTCTTGTTGTTCTTGCTTTTTCTTAGCCATAAAATCAATAATTTAAGTGATACAATAATTAATCAATACCGGGTAAGCTTTAGCCCGTCAGTGCGAATGTAGAGGTTTAATTGATAAGGTATTATATTTTTAGGATTGATGGAAATGGATGGCGGGGATTGACGGGAAATGGCAGGAAAGAAAATAAATGGTTCTATCATCAGATTTAAGTACATTAAGTTTTTTGTATTTCCCAATAATTAATTACTTTTGTAAAAAAGAGTTCTTTTTTGCACAGAAAGATGATGTTTGAAGTTAAATTATGAAGTCTTTTGATTAGAATATAGAGTATGGAAAAAAAAAGTATATCCAAAATAGTCAATATGTTACGGTCATCGTCAATTAATAAAGTGACGATGGTGAATATTCTCATGCAGGAGAACACATATGACGAAATGCATACTATATATGCCAAGGTTCCTGGAATATTTAAAAGTATTTTTACGCTGCCCTATCTTAAAAGAAAATCTTATAGCGAAGTATATGGCACTGGCTATATATTACAAAAAGATAATATAGTTGAATATATTGGTATATTGGCTTTTGTTTTCGAACTCAACCACAAACTACTCAATAAGTTTGTTCAACTGCGTCAAAAGTTTGAAGATAATTTGCTTATTGGGAATTATAATTTAGCTTATCAATATTTGAATGAAATAAATATAAGTATCTCATATTCTTCTTGGGCATCATCTAATGAAATAAAACTAGTTCGTTTATCACAGGGCTTAAATGCTAGTACACAGCTCTATAATAAGATAAGTGATTGTGATACCCCTAACAGTTTATTCAGTATGTGCGCTTTTAAATCTTCATCGATTGATTATCCATTTGATGCAGATACACTACTTTATTATAATCTAGCGCAATCGCTTGAACCAGAATTCAGAAGTTTCATTATTTTGCATTGTTTTCCATATATGGGTGGTATAGAAGGCAACTGGATATTTCGTGATTCTAATTCTTCATTAATAGATCTTTATTTGAGTCTACGTGAGAATCTTTGGTATCTTCCAGAAGAAATAATACAAAATACAGAATTCCGAGACTATATTAAGCGAATTGCTTCTGTTATTAATGACCCTCTGCTACATAAGTTCTGTTATATTCAGGATATAGATCGAAATTTTCAACTAAATACTTCGGAACGTGATCTATTAATTTACCTATATTACACACAAGAATATAATGAAACTATCGAAAAAGGTAGAGCATATTTAGAACAGAATCCTTCTGACATGAGTATTCTTGACCTTGTAGTAAGAGCGATGGTATTATCTGGACATGATAGCAATTGGCTAAATAAGGATGGTTCTGTTTTTGATAAAATTTTCTATCATTATTTTAATCTTTTGGCACATAAAGAAACATTTCAAGTACATCTTAAACGACTTCGTACTATTTGTCAATCTCAATATAGTATTACTGGGCTTCGTCATCTTTATGAGATAATTACCTCTTTTGATGCATCTGATATTCATTATCTGCATTCTAATTCGTGGAGATTTTCTTTCGGCCTAAATCTTTCCGACTTGGTATTTTTCTCAACTATGGAAGAAAAAGAAAAATTTATTTATGATTGGAACTCTCCCATACAAAACTATTTTTGTGCCCTTTTAAATGAAAGTGAGAAAATAGTAGATCCTGAGTTTGAAAATATTCAGTTGAGGAATTGGAGTGATATAGATATCGTAAACTATATGGAACAATATTGGCATAAAAAAGAAGTTCCTGTTTATTTAGAAAACGTAGTAGCTACGTTTTTGTTTAATTATTATGCTTTTCATTCGTTTTGGCATGAGGCAGTTCTTTTTTATGTTAATAGTATTTTGGAAGACAAAACTTTAGACATAAAATTCGATAAGAAAGCTTTGATTGAAAAAATGGATAATGAAATGATAGACGACCTCAATATTCCTTTAGAGATGTCCATATTTTATACACTGATAGATGCTACGACTTCAAAACGCTACCTTTCATATAAGCATTATTTAAAACAAATAGGTGTAAGTAAAGCTTCTGAAATTAAAATAGTAGCTGATCGTAGAGTAAAATATTTCCTATATTCAGTAGCTGATCAAAAAGTAATAGGTCTTCACCGACGACAATTCAAAAATCAAAATGAAGTTATAGAGGAAAGGCTAAGTATTTGTAACAATCTATACGAAATATTTCAAGATAAATGCTCATCAGATGAGATCGCCTCTCTTATTAAGACTAATCGTATAAAAGGTCTTATCAAACAGGTAGATGAAAGTAAAATCTATGTTGATGAAGATGGTATTCGTCGTAACGAATTAGCTGATGAAGAATTAATTTTTACGATGTTTCAGTCAACAGATAGCAACATCCAATACGAAGATCAAGGTATGCAGTTTTTAGTTAAATACCTTAAAAGTCTCGGACGTCCGACTATTTACTTAGGAAATCTGGATGAATTTACAGAGGTGAATTATAAATTATCACTTTTTAGTCAGCTTTATCTGGGATTCCGTGATAAGTTTTTATTCAATCCTAAATATGGACTTGATTTTTACCTTAGTACTCGTATTCGGCATGGCACACTCGTCAATCAACTTCGCAATCATTTTCAAGAACATCGTTTAGTTACAAACAAGAATGAAAGTGGTGCTTATGGCTTAAATTCTTATTGGACTGACGAAGTTATGCATCTTAATGGTGAAGAACGTGAAAAATGTCTCAATCGACTCCTAGAATTCACGGAGTCAATAGATAAACATATTCTCACTATCAAAGATCAATATATCCAAATTAAGACAGAAAATCGTAATACTGATAAGCCTGCGTGTTTCGATTTTTCTCTTCGTAATATTGAGTATGAAATTCAAGCAAATCTTAGTCAATGTGAAAATGTAGATTTCAATACGTGTGTGCACAAGATATTTACTAGTTTATGGATATTAACAGAAGAGTGTTTACGTTGTTTGCGGGAAATGCTTGACTCTGTGAAAGATATTATGCAGAGTGAATTGACTGAACTAGTCAGTGATATTTTAAAAATATTAGGTAATGACAAGTATAGAATGTCAACATTAAGCAATGCCGTTACTTCTTGTAGTACCGAACTTCAAAATGATTTCGCTATTGTTAGTCGTTGGTTTGAACGTCGTAATAATGCAAGTTTTGATTTTACAATGCAATATGTCCTTGATACATGTATTACTATCATAAATAACATGAATCAGCAAGGACTTCATCCTAATATTTTCAATAACAGTCAGTCTTTGTTCGTGGGTGATTACTTTAATATAATGTATGATATTTTTCACGACCTACTTAATAATGTATTAAATTATCAGAAAGAAAAAGGACAGAGCATAAACTGCTGTATTAATATTGATGAGGAAGATAATTTTTTGCATATAAAAGTCAAAAACTGGGTAGCCGATGAAGACATTGGGACTATCCGTCATACTTTGGAAAGTTATAAAGATAAATATGATGTAATGATTACCTCTGGTCAGGTTAGCAAGGAAGGTAAAACTGGCATTACAAAGATTTACAATCTTGTGTCTAATGTGCTAAATGCAATAGGTAACTCATACGATAATCAAGTTGGAGAGGAGGGATTCATCGCTAACATAGTTCTCAATATATCTAAATTACGTAAAGAATCATGAATATACTAATAGTAGAGGATGATGAAAATAAGTCTAAGACTATAACTGAATTTATATCATCTATATACCCAAACATAAAATTGTCAGTAGCCCATTCTTATCAAAGTGGAGTACAGATGGCAATAGATTATAAATACGATCTATTGCTACTTGATATGTCTATCCCTAATTTTGACATTACAGAGAATGAAGGAGGTGGAGAAGCTCTGAAGAACGGTGGAGAATTGATAATAGAGGAATTGCTAGATGAAAATATTGATTTTAATTGCACAATCATCACACAGTATGAGACCTTTAATAATGAGCCTCTAACCACCATCGATGCCCGTTTGCGCAAATCTTGTGGTGATAAGTACCATGGTTGCATCAAATACGACTCTTATAATGATGATTGGAAAGATCTTTTAAAAATAAATATAGAAAATGTTATCCATACTCATAATAGATGATTCTGATGATAAAATAAGAGTACTAAAGACGCTTATTCGCGGATATGAGTGTCTTTGTAACGGGCATGTGGAAATTGCAGATTCTTTAGTTACAGCAACTGAAAAGCTTTCAACTAAACGCTATGATCTAGTTATAATCGATTTATATCTTCCAATAGAAAAAGGAGATGAAGCTTTACCCGATAATGGAGTTGAACTTCTCGATCTAATTCGAAATGATGAGGATATAAAAAAACCATTTCATGTTGTTGGTATAACTCGTGAAACAATTACCTTTGAACATCAGCAGGCTTTTTCTAAGTCGCTATGGTTTTTATTGAATTATGACGAAATGAGTAATGTATGGCGTGAGCAATTAAAAAATCAAATTGAATATCTAATAAACTCAAAAAAAATGTTACAAGATACACTTGAATATGATTATGATGTAGCCATCATAACAGCTCTTCAAAAACCTGAAAATTTTTGGGTGAAAGAAGTTTTCAGTAACAATTGGTATCAAGTCCAACAACCTGGTGATGATTGTACTACATATTATGCAACCAAACTTACGACCTCTCGCGGACGCGAAATACGCATAATAACTTGCTTTGCAAATCAGATGGCAAGCACAGCTTCTTCAATGCTAACCACAAAAGTTGTTTATAATTTTCGTCCTCGCTATCTTTTTATGACAGGTATAGCAGCAGCTGTAGAAACTGAGAATATTGATTTTGGAGATATTCTTGTAGCTACTGAAGTTTGGGATGGTGCTAGTGGAAAATTTAAAGATATTAAAGATACAGGCAAAATATTCCAACCTGACTATCGCCAAAAGACTCTAAATAGTGCTTTCCGAAACATCATTGATCAACTAAAAGATAACGATGATTTATTAAATTGTATATATAAAGAATATAAACCCACAAATGGTAAACCTAAAGGACATTTAGCTATTCATACAGGACCAATGGCGTCTATGCCTGCTGTAATAGCAAGTAAGGATGAGATTGAAAAGATTAAAGAACATTCTCGTAAACTTCTCGGCATAGAGATGGAATCATATGGGATGTTTTATGCTGCAGAGAACGCTATTGCTCCCCGTCCAGTCTATGTAGCATCTTTAAAGTCTGTATCAGATTTTGCTACGATAGAAAAAAGCAATGATTATCAAGATTATGCATCATATACTTCTGCTGCTCTATTGAAATATTTAGTGTTAAATATTTTGAATTATTAATAGTTTTAGTTGAGTAAAATTTGTTCCTATAAGGTAAACCGCTATTTGCGGCAATTTACAGAAGTGAAGTTTACGTAGTTTCTGAGATTGCCGCAATATGCCGTGGAAAACGTATTATTATGACATAACGGCTATGTTTGTGCCTGCTCACCTTCATTACCATCCAACAAATGCTTGAGTTCCGGGTCATTCTCAATACGGATTAACTCGTTCTCCACTAATTCGACAATATCCTGTTTGATTTGCCGATAGTTGGCCTGTATCTGCTGCTCCATTGTATCATTGCCGTTCTCGTCCAGAAAACTGCTGATTTCGGGTATGGGTTGGTAGGCCGCCGTCTCTTTCTGTACAGCTTCATTGTCAACAACTATCTGCGCATGGAAAATCTTTTGTTCGATTGTCTCTCCAAAGTTATCTGCTACGGCACCGACAAACATACCCTGAGAGAGTGTGCTGATTTTGGATGCAGGTATCAGACTGTCCAGTTGCGTGTTGATGGAAGTGGATGTATCGTTGCGGTTGATGCTCATAGATTCTCTTTTTTGCAGAATTTTCCCGAATCTTTCCGACAAGGTTTTGGCTGTTTCACCCACTACCTGACCACTGAAAACATTGCCCACAGTTGACATGATTACGGCGGCCTCCTTGTCGCCGTAGTCGCGCTTCAACTGGCTGAAGTCTTGAAAACCCAATACAACCGCCACTTTGTTGCTTCGTGCCGTGGCAATCAGATTATCCAGACCTTTAAAGAAAATGGTGGGTAACTCGTCAATTATCACACAGCTTTTCATTTGCTTCTTCTTGTTTATCAACTTCACAATGCGGGAGTTATACAGACCTAAAGCTGCTCCATAAATAGAAATTCTATCGGGATTGTTGCCGACACATAATATTTTCGGTTCTTTGGGATTATTAATATCCAACGTAAAATCACTGCCGGACATTACCCAATAGAGTTGAGGACTTATCAATCTGGATAACGGGATTTTAGCACTTGCAATCTGGCCCTGGAGCTGCTCACTCGCTCCACCTTTCCATGCGTCAATGAACGGACTTAGATAGTTCTCCAAATCAGGGTAACTTGTCAGAATAGTAAAAACGTCTTCATACCTTTTATTAAGCAATTCGATAGCATGTGGGAACGTACAGAATTTGCCACCTTCATAGATTTTCAAAAACCAAATTATGGCCGTAAACAACACAATCGGAGATTCTACAAAGAAGTCTCCCTGCTTCTGCACCCAACTTTTATTAAGGTTAAGCATGATTGTATAACTGGACTCGTAAGCATCCGAAATATCCGTCATCAGTTCCGGTGCCAATGGATTACAACGGTGACTTTTTCTCGGATTATCGAAGTTGATTACATAAAATTTAGGTGGTATCTTATAACGGTGTCTATACTTAATCAAATGGTTATAAGCGATAACAGACAGGTCATCAAACTTAAAATCATATATATAAAGCGCATAGGACTTCTCGATTGCCTGCTTTATATAATTGTTGACTACGGCATACGACTTACCGCTACCCGGTGTACCCAAAATCATGCTTGCCCGAAACGGATTCACTACATTAATCCAGCCTTTCCATTCTTTGCCTTTATACCAGAACTTGGTCGGCAGATTGATGGAATACTCGTTTTCCATGAGTTTTGTTTCCTGCATGAAGGATTCATTCTCACGGTTGAAAACGTCTTCCAACAGGTTGTTCTTCAACAGGCGGCTTATCCATAAACCGGATGCCAGCAGACAGAAGAAACCGCCGGTCAGTGTTGTAATATAAAGTACCGCACACACGCCGGATGATGCATTGATAGATAATAACCACCAGTTCAGGAAAAAGAGCATGGTGCCCACTATGGCCGCAATGATAATTTGCCTTCATGTGATTTCATGCTTCTTCACTCCCTTGTTGCCCATGCAGGACAAACCGAGGAAAAGGACACAAAACAGTTTTGTGTAAAGCAAAGATGAAAATAGTCCGGTGGTGCGTTGGAAGTTGGATAGTATCCTGTCCACTATATCAAGCGTTCAGCCCATTTCATGCAGCCAGCCGTAACAAAACCAATAGATGTGTATCGCCAAAAATAAAAAACTGATGGCCCGCATAAAGTCCGTGACTTTGGCAAGACCTCTTAAATCATCTTCATTCTGCATAATTGTAACTATTAAAATTAAACTTCTTGTTCTATACATTATTATACTATAACCTGCGCCTGCGCTTCTTCTTTTTCTTGCGTCCATAGCGGAAGGCCGGATCAATGTACTCGCGTGTATGGTCGTCTTCCATAAGTATGGAGAAAATGTCAACGGCACCGAGTGCGGATGTATCAATCAGACTTTCTGATAATTCACTCTGATGATGGCTTCGATTTTTCTGCTGCCGGTATTCTGTTCTTTCCTGCCTTTCTTCCGCTTTCGTTTCCTTTTCCTGCCGGGACGGTTCCTGCTCCGGTTGTGGTATCAGTCTTTCACGGTCTGCATCCGAGTTGTTAAACAATTCGTTGAACACATTGGCTGAAAAGGCTTTGCCCAGACGAGAGCCGTTGAACACTGTCCGGCAGGTATGGTCTATGAAGGTGATACCATACAGACGTCCTTCGGGATTGATACGGTAAACGACTTCTATATCCGCCTCTTTCAACCTGAGGGCAAAATCTTCTTTCGTGCCGATGTCCTGCATGGCTTTAATGATTTCCAGCCTTGTCCTTTCTGCGAGGTTGTCCTTCTTCACCTTTCCGACAGAAGCGGCAAACTTCTCTTGCAATGCTTCATAACCGAACACCTTACCGAACTTGCTGGATTTGAAAGGTGTTCCTACCTGCTGTCCGTCATCATCCAAAGCTCCGTACATGACGCCGTGGTACTTCTTCCCGTCCACACTTCCCCTGATTTCGTAAACAGTGACATTATACAAATTCAGAAGAGTATTGTATTCGGCAAGTGAATGACAGTTGTAACATTCCAGCAAGGTACGGGCGGTATGCTTCACCTGTACTTTCACGTCACCTTTCGGATAGTCCACTTTTTGCAGACTTACCAGTTCCCGCTCACCGTGTTCTCCGAGTGTGGGATGAAGCCCGTACTTCACTTCCATTTCACGACAGATGTTCTGTGCCCGGATAGCCTCCCGATTATGGTCTATCTTTTCTCCGGTTTCATCAATGCGTACCGATACGATGTGCATGTGTTTGCGGTTTATGTCTTCGTGCAGCCAGACTATATAAGGTTGGTTCCCGTAACCGAACTTTTCCATAAACTCCTGCGCCAGTACGGTCATTTGCTCTTCCGAAAGAATGTCTTTCGGAGAAGGATTCAATGAAATATGGATAACAGGTTTCTTGACGTGTGAATTGAGTGCAATGTAAGGCTCAAAAGCCTGCACGCAGTTTTCAATCGGTACATTGCCCGAAGTCTCAGCCGCAATTTTCGGGTGTCACAATACCTTTGCCGTACCGTCGTCCACTTTTATCTTATTATAGGCAATCACTCCATAGAATGAACAGCCCGATGTGATATTCGGCACCATGACGTTATTCCTTTTTAGTGAGATACTCCTTTTCGTACCGCTTTGTCAGTTCGATAACCTGCCTGCATACTTCTTCCAGTTTACGGGTTTCTTCGGCAAGTTTGTAGAGAAACGCAAGCGATTTCTTCTCCCCGTAAATGGTATGGATGGTCTTTACACATTGGTTGTAGTTGTTTCCTATTCTTCGGAACTGTTGATAGAAAGCGGTGAGCTGGGCGTAATATTCCTGCGCTTCCTTATCAATCTTCACTACCTTGAACTCTCAACCGAAGATACGGGCAAAGATAAATTCGGCTTTGTTTTTCATGCCCGATTGCTCGAACATGGAGATAAACTTTTCGTTCTCTCCGTCATTGAGACAGAGGTAATAGCGGTGCGTGCGCGGGTCTGCCAGCACCTTGCGCCCTGCGGCGCCACGGATTCTTGTTTCATCTTTCATAACATGAATAATTTAGGAAGTTCGACTTAGGAGAACTGACACCCCCGAAAGAACTTTCGGGGCAAGACTTTCAGCGGGTGGAAATATTTTCAACCGCTGAAAGTACACCTCGCTATATGCTGACGCATATTAAAATCCGGCTGGGCCGGATTAAAGGTCTAAAGGGTTTGTTTTACGTTCTCTTTTCGAGAACGGGCTGCGCTCTCCCGGCGACAAAGGTAGATAGTTTTTTCTGTCCGTGCATCATGGCGTATCACGCCAACACCCGCCAATGAATGACTTTGGAACCGGGGGTACTTCATGACTGCTCTTTTTGAGGTTTATTTGTAGCCAGATAGTTATTTAGCCATTTATCCGGATAGATAAAAAGGTGCTTATCAAGATAACTATGCGGACGGTTTTCTATCCGAATAGCTTTTTGTCTGGATAGTCATTTGATTAAATAAGTTTTCAGATAAGCGTTCATAAAGTTATCTATCCGCTTATATGTCTATAGATATATAAAGATGTATAGACAAGCAAGTGGATATTCGAATAAATGGAGAAGTAAATAGACTATTAGCTAAATACTTAGATAAACAACCAGATAGCTATGTGGCTACATGGCTGAATAGATAAATAGTTATATAATTGGATAGCTATGTAAGTATGTAGCTAAATAGACAAATAGCTTCATAGCTAAGTAGCTATATAGCTATAAAGCTAAACTGATAATGAAATGAATGAACGGATAGGCGTCTATCCGCTAAACTATCAATAAATCAAATTATTCACTTAAATTAGGTAACAATGGAAAAGAGAAAGAAAACATTATTCGTTTCGTTCGCTACCCAGAAAGGGGGCGTGGGTAAATCAACATTCACCATTTATGTGGCATCGTGACTGCATTATGTGAAAGGACTGAATGTAGCTGTGGTGGATTGTGACTATCCGCAGCACTCAATCATCAAACAGAAAAAACGGGATATGGAAGTGGTAAAGACTGTTCCCGTTTATCAGAGTCTGCTTGTTGAACAGTCGGAACGGCTGGACAAGAGGGCTTATCCGGTTATCGGCAGTAATCCGGCAGACTGCATGGCGGACTGAAGGGCATTTGAAGACAAAACGGATACGCATTATGACGTGGTGCTGTTCGATCTGCCCGGAACTATGGGTAGCGACGGGATTATCGCCGCAATCAGTGCGCTCGATTATCTGTTCGTACCGATAAAGGCAGACCGTCTCGTGCTGGAAAGCACACTGAACTTTGCTACTACCATTAATGACCGCCTGATAAAGACCGGCTTGTCTTCTCTGAAAAGGCTGTGTCTGTTCTGGAACATGGTGGATCGAAGAGAACGCACGACATTGTATAACATCTACCAGCAGGGGTTCTCCCTGTTAGGGCTGGACTGCCTCCAAACACGTATTCCCGTGCGCAGTAACTTCACTAAAGACTTGTCCTCCACGGGCGGCCCCGTTTATCGGAGTACGCTGTTCGCTCCCGATGCGGCCTTCACCAGAGAGTGCGGCTTTGATATGTTCATGGATGAAATCATGGGAATACTTAAAAACGAATAGTCATGGCAAAGAAAACAGGCGGACAGAATCCGGTGGACGAAGCGTATCTGCGTAGTCTGATGGCAGGGGGGCCTTCGGAGCCTCCTTCATCTCCGGCTCCTTCCATTACCGGAGAGAGTGGCGGAAATAGAGCAACCGCTTTATCCGATGAAAAAGGAAAAGCGGATAACAATGTGAATGGAACAGTAAGGGATATTTCCGGTGCGGATGATACCGACTGTTCGGAATTGGTTACGGATAAACTGTCACCGAAAACGATTCGCACCGCATTGGCCGACTTTATCCGTAAGTTCCTCACACCTTATAAATGCGAAGGCAGACAGGGGGTATATATAGACAAGGAACTGCACCAGAAAATATCCGTTATTGTAGGGATTGCCGGTAAACGGCAGTTGACGGTAGGCAACTATATAGATAATGTATTGAAAGAGCATTTCGAAAAACATGCGGATGAGGTGAAGACCTATCTCCAAAAGAGTTATAACAAAATATTTTAGGTTATGGATATACAATCAGGTTACTATGAAGCCGGAATAGTTCTGTTCTGGTTGCTGTTCGCTTATCTGTTCATGGACAAGTTCCTGTTCAGGGGCGGACTCGGCGAGATATGTTTCGGGAAGATGCGCCGCCGGATGGCAAAAGGTCTGCGGAGCATTGCCGGATGGTTCGATCCGACAAAAGAAGAACCGAAGAAAGGACGCAGGCGTACGAAAGGAAAAACGGAAAAGAAAGAAGTTCCGGCAGTGGCAGTGCCGGAAGCTGAGGAAAGGAACCACCCAACTGTAAAAGTGGAAATGAAGGGCAAAAAAAAGGATGAAGTTAAGGAAAAGACAAAAGGCAAGAACATGGAAAATCCGCCTCAAAAACGGCCTGAAACGGACAGCCTTGTCGTTACAAAAAGCTATGGTACACGCCAACAGCCGCCAATAGACGCCATCGGTTCCGGGGCTATTGCAGGTAAGGAAAATGCCTCTACTTTTGCTGACAGAAACGAGGAAACAGTACCGCAGAAGGCTGTACAAGTGCCGCCTGAGCGCATCCCGGATTTGTTTCGGGACAAGCGTGTGGAAGAGTGGCGAGCTTCTGAGACCGGCAGTTCCGGCAGGCTTGAGGATGATAAGGGACAGACTGAAAACGGTGACGACGTAGATACCGACGAGTTGAACGAGGAACTGGAAGATTTGAACTGTGCCCGTGAAGATTATCCGGGCGGTACATCCGGTATCGGACCGGAAGAGATTGACTTGATTATCGACCTCTGCAACGGCAAGGATATTCCGACAGATAAACGGTTGTCCCTTTTAAGGGCGATCCACCATATCAAGGATACGCAGATTGAACGCTCGATACTGGAAAGTATCAATGGCAGCGACAGCCGTATCAGCAAATTTCTGGATGAAGCCGAACAAATGAGTGAGGCTGCTCCGGACAGTGACTAACCAATTAAAAAAGGAGGTAACAATGGTAAGAGATTATTTTGATACGGGTTGATAACCCGTATCACTGTAAGGAGAGAGATTCGGTAGAAAACCAACAACAAAACGTATCATCCATGTTTATGACATATTTCGATTCAAGTTGACAAACGACGGTTTCCCCTTTATGATGGGAAACGTATTAACTCCCAGAGAGGCAATCATTCCATTAACTTATCCATAAAACGACAGCGGCAATGACAAAAGGCTATTATGATTCGGGATGACAGGCCGTTCATGGCATTCACCCGGTAAGGTAACAAGAACTATTCACCATTAAATTTTATCCGTATGAATATAGGACTGGTAGATGTGGACGGACATAACTTCCCCAATTTTGCACTGATGCGCCTTTCGGCTTACAACAAGGCAAAAGGTTGTCAAGTAGAATGAGCGGAACCGGCGAGGCGTTATGACAAGGTGCTGGCAAGTAAGGTATTCACCTTCACACCAGACTATGATTACCGGCTACTGGATGCAAGGGAAGTGATAAAGGGCGGAACCGGGTATGATATTCCGGGCAGGCTTCCCGAAACTGTGGAAAACAGCCGGATGATGGACTATTCCATTTACCCCGAATACCCTTTTTTACTCCAGTTCTTTTCAAGAGGCTGCATCCGCAAATGCCCTTTCTGCCTCGTCCGCGAGAAAGAGGGATACATTCAGGCCGTAGAGCCGGTGGAACTGAACCCGAAAGGGAAATGGATTGAGGTGCTGGACAATAATTTTTTTGCCAACCCGCAGTGAAGATCGGCGGTGGATTATCTGATGAAAGAGGGGCAACCCGTGAAACTGCACGGTGTGGACGTGAGGATTATGGACGAGGAACAGGCCTGGCATCTGAACAGGCTGAAGATGAAGCAGAACATCCATATTGCGTGGGACTTGCCGCAGCTTGATTTGACGGAACGCCTGAAAGAGATGGTAAAATACGTGAAACCCTACAAGATAACCTGCTACGTACTGATAGGATTCAATTCGACTGTTGAGCAGGACTTGTTCCGGTTGAACGTACTTAGGAAATTGGGAATCACTCCCTTTGTTATTCCTTTCCGGGATTATGGAAATGAACGGATGCCTACGCAGTACGAGCGTGACCTTGCCCGATGGGCGAACCGGATGTGGCTGTTCAAATCCTCTTCCTTTGAAGACTATACACCTCGCAAGGGATTCAAATGTGGGGAATATCTGAAATAAACCGATAAAGACAGTAAAGACAATGAGAACAAACGGCTATTACGATTCGGGATGATTCGCATCCCGCTTTCAAGAGAGAATTGACAAGAATGTTTCACCACCAAATCATGTAACAATGCAAATGGCATATTATGACTCCGGCTGATTTCCGGCTGGAACTTACCCCCTGAATCAATAAACCATAAGTGGCTGCGGGTTGCCTATGGGGATAGTGAAAGGGGGCAGTCCGTGGCTTTTTAAATCATTTAAAAAATCA
>OBYQ01000916.1_pt1 | contig 19666 bp, 17 predicted proteins | sample 1538221 | NCBI WGS metagenome assembly OBYQ01 (sample SAMEA2580200, study PRJEB22360) | human gut metagenome | biome: human gut; feature: human-associated habitat; material: faeces | place: Denmark | collected 2008/2010
AGTTTCTTCCACTCATTAAGAATATTCAGTGCACCTCCGTTTTCATCGAATGCAACCTTTGTAGCTACTGCCTCACGTCCGTTTCCGTTATCTACATATGGCAGACCCTGTTTGCACATAAACTCTTCGAAAAACCATCCATAGATTCCCATGGATAATGCTTCTCCCGCACCGCCTTTGTTTACAAGGTCATCTGCAACCTCTGCGATTCCCTCAAGGCTTGTAGGTACCTCTGTCACACCTGCTTTGTCAAACATATCCTTGTTGTAATAAAGAATCGGTGTAGAGGAGTTAAATGGCATGGAATATAATTTATCATCTACTGTATAATAAGCTGTGATATTTGGTTCCAGATCAGATACATCATATCCTTCGCTGTCAATCATGTCCTGCATTGGGATCACCCATCCGGAATCGATCATGAAACGGGTTCCGATATCATAAATCTGCACCAGATCAGCTCCCATATTTCCAAGCTGGGCACTCTTTAACTTATTGATCTCATCGTCATATTCTCCCTGATACTGAGAATCCACTTTAATTCCATATTCATTTTCTTCATTAAATTTATTCACCAGATAGTCCAGTGCTTCCCCGTTGACACCGCCCATTGCGTGCCAGAATGAAATCGTTGTTCCCTCCGGAATGTCTGCCTTTTTCTCTGCTGCCATGCAGGTAGTTGGAAGAATTGCGCTGAATACTGTTGCTGCTGTTAATAATACTGCGAGTTTACGCTTCATAACTTACCTCTTTCTTTTCATGTTGTTTGTTTTTGTTTTCTCTATTTCTCAGCCTTTTACGGCACCTGAGAACATACCTCGGATCAGCTGCTTCTGTCCTGCAATGAATATGGAAATGGACGGAAGGATAATCAGTACTACGCCTGCGATCATCAATGTAATAGACTGGGAGTCTACGCTGTCCAGCATACCGATACCGATCTGTACAGTACGCATCTTGTCTGATCCTGTCACAAGTAATGGCCACATGTACATATTCCATGCATTAATAAATGTGTACACTGCCATAGCTCCCATTGCTGATTTTGTCAGCGGCATCAGAATCTGCCAGATAAATTGCAGATTGGAGCAGCCGTCAATCTTCGCTGATTCATACAGCGAAATCGGAAATGTAAGATAAAACTGTCTGAACAGAAAGATTCCCATTGCAGATGTGAGATAGGGCACGATCAGTACCTGATAGGAATCCAGCCAGTTCCATCCGCTGACTGTCAGGTAATTGGAAATAATCGTTGCCTCTCCCGGAATCATCATAGTTGCCATCACCAGCATAAACAGCACATTTTTTCCTTTGAAGTCCATGAAGGAAAAGGAAAATGCTGCCAGTGAACAGGAAATGATCTGTCCGAAAGTGATGAGACCTGCTACCAGGAAAGAGTTTACTACAAAACGAACCAGTGGAACCTTCTGCAGTGCCTGTCGGAAATTCTCCAATGTCGGATGTTTGGGCAGGATATTCATATCCAGAGTAAAAAGTTCACCGGATGGCATAAATGCAATACTTACTGCATATAAAAGAGGCAGAAGAACAATTAATGCCACGACAATATTTAAGACAATGTGTCCGGCAGTTCTGGCCGCTCTTTTATATTTCTGCTGCGCCAGCATTTTTGCTTTTACTTCCTGAAACCTCTGGCGTTCCAGATCCATCTGTTTTTCTTTTTCAGCAGTGATGCTGCCTAACTGTGACATTAATATTTCACTCCTTTTTTCTCAATTTTAAACATTACCAGAGTAAGTACCAGCACGATCAGGAAAAGTACCACTGACTGGGCTGCTGCACTTCCGAAACGATAGTTAAAGAAGGCATCTCTGTAAATGGAATACACAATCAGGTTTGTGGATTCTCCGGGACCACCCTGTGTCAGAATCTTGACCTGTCCGAATGACTGGAATGCCTGAATGATGTTTACCACTAATGTGTAGAACATCATTGGTGCCAGTCCCGGAAGTGTCAGGCGGTAGAATTTCTGTAATGAACTTGCGCCGTCTACGGAAGCTCGTTCATAAATAGTTTCATCGATGTTGCTTAAGCCTGCGGAAAAGTACAGGAAGTTGATTCCGCTGTTAAGCCATGCAGTAAGAACTGCTACGCAGATCAGTGCGTATTTCGGATCACTGACCCAGTTAATATCCAGATGGAAAATCTTATTGATGATTCCTACGGATGGATGAAGCATGATCTTGAAGATCATTGCTGCGGAACTGGATGCAATTGCCATTGGCAGTGCATATGCAGTACTGAAAAAACGGATTCCCGGGAATGTTTTGTTGCAGAGGACTGCTGTTGTAAGTCCCAGAACCATGCTGACTGCTACTACGATCACAACAAAGATCAGGGTAACTGCCAGACTGTTCCAGAATGAAGATGACTGTAATAATTCTTTGTAATTGCCAAGTCCTACAAATAATTTTGCCTGTCCCATCTTATTTGTTTTAAAAAGACTTAAGTATAAAGTCTTAAAAAACGGATAGAATAAGAAGATTCCAAAAATCAGGAAACTTGGAAACAGGTATGCGTAAGCACTTGTGTTTTTTAATTTCTTCATAATCCTAAACACCTTCCATTTGCTTATTTATCTTGTACTTATAGCAATTCCATAAAATACTGCAATTGCTATATTTCCATTCAAGTATCAGAAATCAAAAGCGCCATATCAGAAGCGATAAGACTCTTCATTTATGAAAACGCTCCACGTTTCAGCGTAATATTCTCCTGTGTTTCCATATCAAACGCAGAAATATATGCCATATCGATCCAGAGAGTCACGCTGTCTCCCTTGTCGATCAGGCTGTCTCCGGAAACTTTTGCACAGCAGTCCTGACCATTGTGATTAAAATGGAGAATCACTTCTGCTCCAAGAAGTTCTCTGGCTGTGACTGTGACTTCCATTTTCCACTCGCCTCTGGTATCTGCGCCTGCCGGTTTTTCCAGGAAATGTTCCGGGCGGATTCCAAGTTCAATATTTCTGCCGATATAGCCCTGGCGCTTCAGGATTTTCCAGAGGAAATCAGGGATTGGAATATCTCCGTCCTGCTCTGTACAGAATGTCGGGATTCCCATCTTCTCCATTGCCAGACCTTTGATAAAGTTCATAGATGGAGAACCGATGAATCCTGCAACAAAGCGATTTACCGGGTAAGCATACAGGTTCTGCGGAGTATCTGCCTGCTGTACTGCTCCCTGATTCATCACTACGATCCTGTCTCCCAGAGTCATTGCTTCTGTCTGATCATGAGTGACGTAAATAATGGTGTTCCCAAGTGCTTTGTGAATACCCGCAAGTTCTACTCTCATCTGGGTACGAAGTTTGGCATCCAGATTGGATAATGGCTCATCCATGAGGAGTACTTTCGGCTCACGGATGATAGCATTTCCAATGGCTACTCGCTGACGCTGACCACCTGAAAGATTCTTTGGTCTTTGTTTCAGCAGATTTTCCAGCCCCAGAAGTTCTGCTACATGGTGAACTCTTTTATCAATTTCTTTTTTCGGCACTTTTCTTACCTGCAAAGAAAAAGCGATGTTATCATAAATATTCATCTGTGGATAGAGCGCGTAGCTCTGGAAAACCATTGCCAGGTCACGTTCTTTTGGCTCCAGATAGTTGACCAGTTTGTCCCCGATCCATAATTCGCCGTCGCTAATGTCTTCCAGTCCGGCGATCATTCGGAGCGTAGTAGATTTTCCGCATCCGGACGGGCCAACAAATACGACCAGCTCACCTTTTTCTATTTCCAGGTTAAAATTTTTGACTGCCTGAAAGCCGTTTTCGTAGCTTTTGCAGATGTCTCTTAATATGATTTCCGACATTTAATTTCCTTTCCTCTCCTGCTTTTACAATAGATATTTTTACGAAAAATATCCGGCAAGCTTTCCTAATGACTGACACCGGAAGCCGTTTTTCCATTCTTCTGCACTGGCCTCTCCTGTCAGTACCAGACAACTGTCAACTCCTGCGCGTTTTCCGCATTCCATGTCTGTGTAGATTCTGTCGCCGATGAGCAGGGTCTGTTTTGGGGTACATCCTGTTTCTTCCAGACAGGCGTATACCATTCCGGGGGCCGGTTTGCCGATGTATTCCGGTTCTCTGCCAACGGACGCTGTGATCATCCGACAGATGGAACCACAGTCCGGTACCATCCCGAAGTCAATCGGACAACGCAGATCCGGATTTGTTGCAAACCAGGGAACCTTTGTCTCTGTGAGCTGTTTACAGACCTGAACCAGTTTCTCGTAGGTGAGTTCTGTATCGTAAGCGCAGAGTACGCAGTCTACGTCATCCCCTGCCTGATCTGTGATGTTCAGACCTGCTTTTCGCAGTTCGCTACAGTAGGTTTCAGTAGCTGCCACCAGAATTTTTTCGTTTCCGTAATATTTCTTCATGAAATCTCTGGCATAAGTTCCGGCAGTGATAAATTCCTCTTCCGTCGTTTCAATTCCCCAGCCATGAAACTGCTCCACATAATCACTGGCTGCTTTGGATGAGTTATTAGTCAGAAAGCGGAAAATCCCACCGTTTTCTTTTACTGTCTGAAGAAAGTCTGCCGCACCCGGAAGAAGTTTACTTCCCAGCGCAACGGTTCCGTCAATATCCAGAAGAAACAGCTTTTTTTCTTTTATCATTGATGCAAGATTGTTCTGCATATTGATATCTCTCTCCTCTATTTGAGCTTTTATTGTCATTGCATTGTCCATCGACATTTTGCTTTTGACCACTGGCATTATTATAAAAACTTTTTAGCATTACTAACAATCTTATTTTTGGCAAATAAATGTTAAATGCGCATAAAAAAATCACGACTGTTCGCCGTGATTTTTTTACATTTTGATTTTATTGCTGTTGTCTTAATTATCTGTTTCTGCCTTATTCATGCATTAGAAATGAGTTTTTTCTCATTTTACTTGAATTTTACTTTACAGAGATTCCGGTCTTTCCACCTCATAGTTGGACCAGTCATCGACTGTAGTAGATGCAGATGTATCTGCGCTGTCCTGATAGGAGCCTACTGTGATTGTGTAGTCACTGTCACCCTCCACATAAGTTGTTCCGTCTGTACCTACGATGGAAACTGTTTTGCCGTCTGCATCTGTGATGGTTCCTGCGTTTGAAAGGGATGTGATGGTGCTGTCACCGGTTACTGTCCATGTGGAATCTTTGTCAATCACTACGTTGCAATATCCGTCTCCACCGTTTCCTGCGTTGGATTCATCATTGACAAACGCACCTTCCAGTGTGCTGCCGTTGATCATGTAGAAATCAAGGTCACTGATGGAATCCCAGATTACATTCCCTTTCATATCCTGGCTGTCTGCTGTGAAGTTACAGTCAGATCCGTTTGCACCACTCTGTCCCCATCCACGCTGGTTGTTGTTTCCTGTGCACTGCAGGAAGAATTCATTGTCATCATTGTATGTGATGTCTACGTCCTTTAATGTGATAGTACATTCTGTGTTTGTTGTATAGAATAAGCCGCCATTCTTGGATGTAATCGTTCCACCATCCATCTGGAATGTACTGTTACCTACTTCAGAATCACCGGACATGCTCTGGTAGAGAATGACTGTCCATGTAGTATCATTCTGATCATCATCACTCATATTTCCGGTCAGATTGCTGTTATAGAGTCTCAGAGAGTTTAATCCCTCGATGCAGACTGCTTCTGAACCATTTGCTGTCAGTTCTGCGTTGTTGACTGCGATATCTGCTGTACAGTAAACCGCAGGGGAACCTACACCATTAGAAGTATAAGTACCTCCGTCCACTACCATTGTTCCGCCGCCTCTGTCACTGCGGATTGCTGCGGAAGATTCGCCGTTAGTTTCAACGTTCAAATCCCATGCGTAAAGTTTTCCGCCGCCTGCTGCGTGGATTCCACCTGAAGTATCCTGCTGTGTGGTGATATCTGTATCTGCTACATATACAGTTCCGTCACCGTATGCAAAGAGTCCTGCACCGCCTTTGCTGTCTGTGGTTACTGTACTATCTTTGACATATGCAGTTCCGTCTGTGGCAAGAACTGCTGCTCCTACACCATAGAAGCTGGAGTTATCACCGCCCTGGCTGTCGGAAGATGTTCTTGAGATTGCGTCATTGCTGAAGGTAACCTCTGCACCATTGGAAATAAGTGCTGCGTTTTCGTCTGTTCCTGTAGATTCCAGAGAGGTATCGGAAACTGTTTCATCTGAGCTGTATTCATTTACTGTATCATAGCTGTCCACACCGGAAGCCTGTCCGCCAGGTCCTCCCTGTCCGCCTCCCATATCCATGGACTGAACAGTGATAGTTGCTGCGTTTCCGTCATCATCTAATGTGATAGCTACTACGTCGCCCTCTTTGATGTCATCTAATGTAATCTCTTCCGTCTGACCTGCGCCGTCTGGTGCTCCCTGGCCATCTGGGGCTTCTCCCTCTGGTTTTTCCGGGGCTTCGCTGTCTGTATTGTCACTGTCAGATGATTCTCCGTCTGGTTTCTCCAGGGCTTCTCCACCAGGTGCTCCCTGACCGCCGCCCATGGTCTGTTTCGTAATCACTGTGCTGTCTGTAACTGTGATTTCCTGTTCTTCACCTGTCAGGTCTAACATAGATGGTGCTTCTCCGTCCGGAGCTCCCTGGCCATCACCGTTACCATCTGGAACTTCATCTTTGTCTGTGTTATCAGCGGATGTTTCATCTTCGCCATCTGTAGTTTCTGCGTTTTCCTCTGCATCAGTAGTTTTATCTTCACTGGTATCTTCTGTAGCTTCGCTGTCTGTTTCTTCAGCACCGTCTGCTTTTGAGTCATCTCCTTCCGGTTTTTCCGGAGCTTCTCCGTTCTCTCCGCCCTGGGGCTGTTCACCTGGCTGGCCCATTTCTTTTCTGGTTCCTACTGCGATGGTGATTTTTCCATCTTCTACGGATTTTACTTCTCCGAGAATTTCATTTTCGTTTGTTTCTTCTTTGCTGTCGTCTGTTTTCGCATCAGATGCTTCTGCTGTATCCTCTGTAGTGTCACCTGCATCCTGAGTACTTTCTGTCTTGCTCTCTTCTGCAAATACTGTTGCCGTAGATCCCACAGATGTTGCTGTTATCATAACTCCCATAATCATTGCCAGATGTTTATATTTCATAGTAATACCTCTCTGTTCTTTCTATTTTGAATTCTCTCTGTTTCTTTTGTTTTTGTTGATGGTATTACTATATCTGATAAATGTGTTTGATTTATGGTCGGTTTGCGAAAAAAATGTGTTCTCTTATAAATGGTACATTTCAGATTTGCGGTGTTTTAATAACGGAAGCTGTTCTCTGATCTGGTCTTCCCGGTCCAAATCTATTTCTTCTATTAAAATGCCTTCTTTCTCATCCAACTGTTTCATAACCTGGCCCCAAGGATCTGTTACAATAGAATGTCCCCAGGAAATGTATCCTGCCTGTGTATCTCTGGCAGGAGCACATCCAAGCATATATATCTGATTGTCAAGGGCTCTTGCGCGAAAAGTCAGTTCCCAATGTGCAGGGCCTGTAGTCATATTAAATGCTGCAGGGACGAAGATCATCCTTGCACCGTCCAGTGCCATTGTGCGGGCAAACTCCGGGAAGCGGATGTCGTAGCAGATCATGACACCCATTTTCCCAAATTCAGTATCAAATACTGTGGCATGATCTCCCGAAGTCAGAGTATCGGATTCTTTGAAGTACTGGCCGTTTTTTACATTGATATCGAAGAGGTGAGCTTTTCTGTGTTTGCCGATCTGCTTTCCGTCTCTGTCAAAAATATAAGAAGTATTGTAAACATTTCCTGCCTCATCGACTTCCGGCATGGAACCTGCAATCAGATAAATATGGTATTTCCCTGCATAATCAGACATCGCCTGCCACGATGGACCACCTTCTTTTTCTGCATAAATTGGGAAATTCTCGGTCTGATATGGACAGCAGAACATTTCCGGGAGGATTACGAAGTCCGGTTGTTCTGCTTTTATTTTTTTCATATAAGTGCCTGCGGTACGGATATTCTGCATTTTATCTTTTACTGTTGGCATCTGGATTGCTGCTACCTTCATGTGTATCCTGTCCTTTCTTTGACAATAATATAATATTTTCCCTGTCTATTATAGCCAGTAAAAAATACTCTGACAATCCAGTGATTAAAGTTGCTTCCAATATTTTTATATGCTATATTAAACATACCAGAATACATTTCTGCTTTACGAAAGATAACAAATAGAAAATTCTATAATAATTTCGTAAAGGAGTGGTAAAACTGGAAATCGAATATTCAAAACAAGCCCTTAAGTTTTTGAAAAAACAAGATGTTACAACTCAAAGGCGTATTATTAACGCAATTTCTAACTTACCTAAGGGAGATGTAAAAACATTACAAGGCAAAATTGGTTATCGTTTACGCGTAGGAGATTATCGTATAATTTTTGATAATATCGAAAACATTATTGTTATCAGACTTATTGGTAATCGTGGACAGATATATAAAGGAGTGTGATTTTATGACAGCTGTCAAAGAACGTATTATAGGTGCTGTATCCATTATGAGCGATAAGGATGCTGATATCTTCTGGCATATCATTCAAAAACATTTTACAGCTCCTGATTTGTTTGCAAATATTGAAGAAGTAGAACCTGATGAAGTAGATTTAATGATGTTAAAAGAAATTGAAAACAATCCTGACTGTCATGAATTTATTTCTCAGGAAGAATTACTGAAAGAACTTAATTTGTAACTTTCATACTTATATGCAAAATATCCCCCACACATGAACATTCTTTCCATGTGTGGGGGATATTAATTTTCCGCAGGCAAGTTGCTAAATACACCTGCATTCGCTTGATTTAATTAATTATTCTTCATAACCATTCGGGTTATTGGACTGCCATCTCCAGGAATCTGCGCACATTTCTTTGATTCCGTTCTCTGCTTTCCATCCAAGTTCTCTCTCTGCTTTGGAGGCATCGGAATAGCATGTTGCGATATCGCCTGGACGACGTGGCTTGATCACATATGGAATTTTAACACCTGTAGCAGCTTCAAAATTCTTCACAATATCAAGAACACTGTAGCCTTTTCCTGTACCAAGGTTGTAGATACTTAATCCGGAATTATCTTCGATTTTCTTAAGAGCTTTTACATGTCCTTTTGCAAGGTCAACTACGTGAATGTAATCTCTCACACCAGTTCCGTCCGGAGTATCATAATCATTTCCGAATACCCCAAGTTCTTTCAGTTTACCTACTGCAACCTGTGTGATATATGGCATCAGGTTGTTCGGGATTCCGTTTGGATTCTCTCCGATAGTTCCGCTCTTGTGAGCACCGATCGGGTTAAAGTAACGGAGAAGAACTACGTTCCATTCCGGATCTGCTTTCTGAATGTCTGTCAGGATCTGCTCAAGCATGGATTTTGTCCATCCATATGGATTTGTGCACTGTCCTTTCGGGCACTCTTCTGTGATCGGGATAATTGCCGGGTCTCCGTATACAGTTGCAGATGAGGAGAAGATAATGTTCTTTACATTATGTTTTCTCATGACATCTACCAGTGTTAAGGTTCCTGCAATGTTATTTTCGTAATATTCCCAGGGTTTGGCAACGGATTCTCCAACTGCTTTCAGACCTGCGAAATGAATACAGGAATCAATATCTTCTTTATCAAAAACTTCATTTAGAGCATCGCGGTCCAGGATGTCTGCTTTGTAGAATTTCACTGGTTTGCCTGTGATCTTGGAAACTCTTTCCAGAGATTTCTCACTTGCATTGCTTAAGTTATCCAGAACTACAACATCATATCCTGCGTTCTGCAATTCTACAACTGTATGGCTTCCAATATAACCTGCTCCACCTGTAACTAAAATTGCCATAATACTTCCTCCTAACCTGTCTGCCTGCTGTTCATAGTTCTTGTAGTCAGTTTTTTTACCATCAGACAGATCAATCATCTGTCCATCCACAACATGGTTTAATTATGGTAAAATTCCGCGCCGTACATTCTTTCGAATTTTCTTATCATTCCTGCACGGTCATCCTGCTACAATACCTGTTTTCTGCAATTTCTGTTGTTTTTCTCTTTCAACAATACCTATATTAGTTCACAGCATCAGAAATATCCTTGATAATTCTGAGTGTAATCTGTAAAATTCTGCGATATCCTGTTTCATATCTGCAGACTTTACCTCTGTATTTTACAGCACCCTATATATGGAACTGTAAAATACCTTTACCTGATATCATGTATTGCAGAAAATCCTGCGAAAATATGATTTCTCTCATATCCTCACAGGATAATTCTATCTGAATCAGTTCATAAAAGCAAGTCTATATACATATGTAATGTTATTTATACTTATTTACAATCTCCTTCATCCGGGAAAGTTTTTCTTCCATGTCTTTTACCAATTTAAACTGTGTTCTGCTGCGATCCAGATTATGTCCCTCTCTGTGGATCTTGAAATAATGATCTCCCTCCAGATAATCTGTCAGGAAACGCATTCCACATTCAAAGGTCATAAGGATTGCTCCCATGGGAAGCATATCCAGTTCTGTTTCAGTCAGTGCACCGCCACAGCCTTCGATGAATCCCTTGACATAAACTTCATAAAGGTGAAGATCACAGGACACTTTCGTCAGGTCTTTCTCATCCTCAGCTCCGGTACTTGCGCCAAAACGGATAGAATCACCGAAATCATTCACGGACAGTCCCGGCATTACGGTATCAAGGTCAATCACACAGACAGCTTTTCCCGTTGCATTATCGATCATAATATTATTCAGCTTGGTATCATTATGTGTAACACGTAACGGCAGTTTTCCCTGTTCCTGCATATCGCACAGAACATGTGCCAGTTCTGTGCGGTCCAGCACAAACTGAATCTCTTTTTCCACATCTGCTGCTCTGTGACATATATCTTTTTCCACAGCAGTTTTAAACTTATTCAGTCTGTCCACCGTGTTGTGAAAATTTACGATGGTCTCATGAAGAGTTTCTGCCGGATAGTCTGCAAGCAGCCTCTGAAAATGCCCGAAAGCAACCGCACTCTGGTAAAAATCATTCTCATCTTTTACCATATCATAGCATGTGGCATTTTCAATGAATAAATATACTCTCCAGTATTCTCCGTCCTCATCTACATAATAAGGAAGTCCATCCTTTGTCATCACAAGATTCAGAGTCTCTCTCTCCACATCTCCACCGTTTTCCTGAATCTTTTTCTTCAGCCAGGCAGTAACACCGCTGACATTCTCCATCAGTTCCACAGGTTTGGTAAAAATACTCTTGTTCATTTTCTGAAGAATATAATGTTTGCCTGTACCATAAGTCAGGCGGTAAGTGTCATTGATATGTCCACTTCCATAAGGAACACATTCTGTCAGATTATCTTCCAGAACAAATGCACTGGTAATATTCTTTATCTCCCTGTTAATTTCCACTCAACTATTCCTCCCATAATCTCTGTGGATACAGCCCGTCATCTTTTAATTTCTGAATAGCAGCTACTACCACAGGTTTATCTTCTTTATAAGTTACCCCATACCATTTATCCATAGATTTCAGCACTTTTACAGTTGCTCTCTTCTCACCAAGAAGCTCATCTACTACAAATGGCAGGAAATATTCGCATTTCAGAGGATTTACTTTCAGGTTCTCATCCAGGAATTTGGGGAATCTGTCTTTCAGCTCTTTCAGAATACTTGCAGAAAATCCCCACATATTCATGGACACCGTACTGCCCTCCGGAAGCATGGTCCATGTTTTTCCATCATCTTCTGTATATGCTGTACCGCCATCATGCTTTTCGATATGCGTGCGCTCATTGATCTTAAGAAGATGTCCTTCTTCATCTGTTACGCACACACCTCTTGCCACATGTCCATTCTCTGTCAAAGTATTCTCCAGTTTATAGCCGACCATCATATATCTGTAAATATCTGAGGCGTCTTCATTCTCTGTCAGGAAATCATATGCCATCTTAAATGCATGGCTTCCATAATAGTCATCTGCATTGATCACAACAAATGGTCCATCGATTTCATTGATGCAGCTTAATACCGCATGTCCGGTTCCCCATGGTTTCACACGTCCTTCCGGTACTTCATAACCTTCGGGAATATTTTGAAGATCCTGGAAAACATAAGATACTTCCAGCTGGTTGCTGAGACGGTCACCAATCGCACTTCTGAAATCAGCTTCATTTTCTTTCTTAATAATAAACACTACTTTCCGGAATCCGGCTTTTACTGCATCATAAATGGAAAAATCCATAATGATGTGTCCCTCTTTGTCAACCGGATCGATCTGTTTCAGACCGCCGTAACGGCTTCCCATACCTGCTGCCATAACTACTAATACTGGTTTATTCATGATATTTTTCCTCTTTTCTGTTAAGCGGATATTCGCAATCCGCTTTGCTGCTTGATTCGGTTAAATGTTCTTCGTTACTCTCAGATTACCTGGTAACTTCTACATTCATCTTATCATCCTTTAATACCACCGGTAACACCGCCGATAATCTTCTCTGACAGGAAAATATACAGAATAAATGTCGGCAGGAATACAATGATTACCGCAGCAAACATTCCGGCCCAGTCACCTGTATATTTCATGGAGTTGATCATTCCATAAAGTCCAGGTGCAACAGGTTTCAGCTTGTCCGAGCTTGCGAAGATCAATGACAGGAAATATTCATTCCAGATATTAATAAAATTAAAGATTGTTACTGTTACGATTCCTGACTGCGCCATGGGGAACATGATTTTCCAGAAAGTACGCATCGGAGGGCATCCGTCAATCGCTGCCGCTTCCTCATAAGTTCTGGAAATATTACTGAAGAAGGTAAGCAGGAAAATGGTCGTATAAGGTACATTAATTCCTACATATAATATAATCAATACGGTTCTTCCTGCTGCCACATTATTCAGAATTCCCATACCGGAAATAATACTGAAAAGGGGAAGAACAACCATGATTGCCGGAACACCCATAGCAGATACAAAGCTGGTCTGGATAAATTTGTTTGCAATAAAATCAAATCTTGACAGTACATAAGCTGCCGGTGCGCACACCAGGATCAGAATTGTGCAGGAAATCACGGAATAAATCAGAGAATTTCCGAAGAATCCTGCGACTCCGGCACCGTTCCATGCTTTTGCATAGTTTTCAAAATGTAATCCGGACTCAAACTTCAGGGCTTTTCCCTGGAAGATTTCTGCTGTTGTGGAAAAACTCGCCCCGAATACCCAGCCCAGAAGCGCAATGGTAAAGATTACCCAGAGCAGCAGGATGATGTATCCCGGCAGGAGTTTGACTTCTTTTTTCAGATTAAAGGGTCTGCGTGCCTCTTTTTCTTTTGCCATTTCTCATCCCTCCTTAGAATTCCAGATCATCATCTTTGATCACTCTGTTACAGATTGTAAATACAATGACTACGCAGACACTGAGCAGTACACCGATGGCAGCTCCCAGACCTGCATTTCGTTCTGTAACTGTATTACCGCCGCCAAAAATCTGCATGTACATATAAACATAAGGGGTAATTGTCTGTGTATCTGCAGTTACTGTGGAGAAAAGCTGTGACCATACAAAAAAGCCTACGCTGCTTACAGACCACATGGTAATATTTGTCTTAAATACTCCCTTTAACAATGGAAGTGTCATGTAACGGAACTGTGCCGGTTTGGTCGCTCCGTCAATAGTTGCTGCCTCATAATATTCGGGACTGATACGCTCAATACCGCTGAGCCAGATCAGCATGTGGTATCCAACCATTCCGAAACAATATGCAAACAACAGTGCCCAAAATTTATGTTCATTATCCAGAAACTGGATCTTCGCCAGATTGTCCAGGTGTAATGCTGTAAAGAAATCTTTCAGCAGACCATATCTTGGACTGTATACGTACTGCAGCCACATGGTTGCAAGTGCTACTGCACTGACGATATTTGGCATATAAATGATCGCACGGAAAAATTTCTTTCCTCTGATTCCACTGGTAAGGATAACTGCAAATAAAAGAGACAGACTCATTACCACCAGACCGCCGATCAGCCAGATACGAAACAGGTTAAAAAATGAAGTCTTAAATAAACTGGTATTCATCAGCTTTGTATAGTTGCCGAATCCTACAAATTCCCATAAATTCATGGAATCTGTAACTCCGTCGATCTTGAAAAAACTCATGATTACTGTTCTGATAATCGGATAAAGAAAAATTCCCAGAAACAACAGAACTGCCGGAGTCAGAAATACAACGATCATCGTTTTATTCTTCTTCAAGAAAATACCTCCTTTGTAATTGATGAATAATTATACTTATCCGGGATACTTCTGCATCGCCCAAATAAAGTCGTTTCGAGTTCTACCCATAATCTTTCAATGGAACTGTCACCTTCTCGTAAATCCACTAATTCATAAGTATCATTCGATTTCAAAATCTCATAAACCTTATTCGCTTCACCCGTATGGGACATAGCTTCCAGATAATCAAAATAGATTCTGCTTTCAGCCTTAAACTGATCGGACAAATCCGCATATTGTTCTAAAAGAGCTTGATATCCTTCAGCTTTTAACAGTAATCGGAAACTTTCTTTTACATATGACAAATCATCTTTTCTTGTCGCCAGGCCTTTTACTATGCATTCAATTGCCAAGTCATACTGTTTATCAAGAATATTGCAACAACCTAAACCATGATAGGCCCATGGTGATTTCTTCCTATTCAATGACTCTTCAAAATGTAATCTTGCTGTTTCTATTTCCCCTTTCCAGAATTCATATATTCCCATCTGATAATATGCATACCAGTTTTTGCAGTTTATTGATTTAATCGTACCTTTTAATTTTCTGTATATTTCATCATCACATATAAAATCTCCCGGAACATCTTCTGTTGACGGTTCTTTCAAAATTCCTGTGTTCAGAAAATCTGCCCAGATTTTTTGAGTATCATTTATTTCTCCATAATCAAGATGTTCTGACAACGGTCGATCATTCTCAATTTCTCGACAATATTGTTTAAAAGAACCATATCCACTTCCGCTATAAACCAGCTTTCCTGGACATAATGCGGTTTTCTTTCTCTGCTGCAGTACTTTTTCTAATTCATCTGGACAATATTTATCCTTTACATAATTTGTCAATTCATTACGTAGCTCTTCAAAAGACAACTCATTAAAATGACTATCCAATTGAATCGCACTATATTGTTCCATCCACTCCCAGGCTGAATGAGGTGGCATGGGAATACAACCATATTGGGTTTTGCCAATTCCCGCCTGAATTTCCACATATCTTCCTGCATTTTCTGTCAGAAATTGCTGCCAGTTATCTGAGCCCTGGTTATTTCCCCAGGAAAATAACTTCCTGCTTCGCAGTCTCCTTGTTGAGACATGAAGAAGTCCATATCCATTTTTGTCAACATTGGCAATATATTTAGGATCTTTTTCAGCTATATCAAAGAAATAATCCACTTGTGCAGGAATATCTTTATATCGTGAGATATCAATTCCATCTACATAAGGAATGTCCACCTTTTTTACATCTTTTGCATCACTGGTAAAAGCTTTTGAAGCTGGAACAATCACCCTTCCCTTATCGTATTCCGGCACAGCCATATTGCTCCACCAGTACATTGGTACAACTTCTTTTCCTGAATTTACTATTCTCATGCGGCAGTTTAGGTGGTGATCGTTCTCACCAAGCCAAAAATCCATCTGATATTCAACCTGCCGTACTCTTTCATATTCATACATTCTAAGAACCGGATTGCCGTCTTCATCAGTCAGTTCTGCTGTAAAAAGCTGCTCCGTGGTAAACGGTGTATGTCCGATAATTCCAAGATTCCACTCCACACCTCCACTAAACCAGGCATTTCTGATGGCAAGATTTCTAAATTTTATGACATCGTTCGTATAGAGAAGATTTTGTCCTGAAATTTTATCTATTAAAGCCCATAGTCTTCCGCCCAATTCAGGTAAGAATATAGCCCTGATATAATCGTTTTCAAGGATCGCTGTTTTCATCTCTTTCTCTTCCGGTTTTGCCTGATAGCAATTATACTGACGGTATGGATATGAACTTGTCAATGTACCGTATCCTTCAAATATTTCATCATTCTCTTCCAAATGAAATTCCAGATTGTTCTGTAAAATCCGGGTACCTAATAAATCAGGTACACTGCATTCATTTCCCAGGCTGCATACACGATATTTTTCTGTTTTAAATTTAAGAATTGGTTTCATTTTCACATCTCCTTTTTTATATGCCTGACCTTTCACGTTAGACTCAGGCTCTCCCTGCGGAAAATCTCCCAGACTTTGAAAAATCTTTATAACATCCAAATCTCACATCAACAGATCACCAACTACTGTAAAACTGTTGCTATCTGTGATCATTCATTTGTGCAAAAAGACAGATGGCGGCAGCGTAGATACGATGCCACCATCTTTATAAATTCTTTGTTTATTTATTTCGCTGCATCCTGCATAGAGGAAACAAATTCATCTGCTGTAATGGAACCTGCCATTAATTTGATAAAGTTTTCTTTGATAACCGGAGTCATATCTACGTTGGATTCTACACCGCATGCCCATGTGAAACGGTTTGTGCTCTGCTCGATAACAGGTTTTGCACACTCAACCATTGCCGGCCATTCTGTATTTGTTGTATCAGCCGGGATACCTACAGTTTCATCTGCAAGTTTCTGGTCGTATTCACCTTTTGTAAGGAATGTGATCAGATCAAATGCTTCTTTTGCAAGTTTTGTATCTTTGTTGACACCAAATACCTGTGCGCCGAAGTTGTTTGTTTCGATTCCATTTGCTCCGTCTGTAAGTGCCGGATATGCGAAGCATCCCCAGTGGAAGTCAGGGCCTGCCATATCTTTTACTTCGTTTGGTAACCAGGAGCCATTCAGGTACATTGCAGCTGTTCCAAGTGCAAGCTCTGTGTTCTGACCTGCAGGCCATACGTTGGAACCAACCATTTCTGAATAATATCCGTTAGATGCAAGTTCTTCGATATCCTGTGCCATCTGAAGAACTGCAGGATCATCCCATTTACCTTCAGTTACGATCTCTTTTACTTTATCTTCGCCAACCAGTCTTGCAAGATGATATCCGATCACACATGTTGCATAGGCATCATCCATAGTCATTGGTGTGATTCCTGCATCTTTTAATTTCTGGCATACATCTTTAAATTCATCCCATGTCTTCGGTTCTTCTGTGATTCCTGCCTGCTCAAACAGATCTTTGTTATAGAAGAAAGCAAATACGTTTGGCTGATATGGAATTGTTTTTAATGTACCGCCACCAGCATCACGGCAGGCTGCCATCAGACCTGCATTTGCAGTTGCTTCATAGTCATTGTCTTTCGCAAGGTCTTCCAGATCCAGAAGATATTTACCGTACATTCCGTTTACACGGTCGATATCTTCATCAAAAATATCAATCTGTGTGCCACCGTCCAGTGCAGGCTGAAGTGCTTCACGGTTTCCGGTACGTCCCTTAAACTGGAGGTCTACCTTAACTCCTGTCTGCTCTGTATAAGCGTCAACTGCTTCCTGAATTACCTGTCCCTGTGGCTCTGTGGATTCCCACATAGACCAGTAAACTAATGTGTCATCAGCTGCCTGAACCGTAAATGCAGGTGCTGCAAGAGAGCCAACCATCACTGCACATAATGTTGCACTAAGCACTTTTTTCTTCATTCCCATAATTTTTTTCCTCCTTTGGATTTTTGACCTTTGTTTTTTCTTTTTTCGCTCTTTCCGTTTTTTGTTGATTTCCAACAATTATTTCTTTTGGTAGTTCCTATTCTATCACTTTTGCACAAATAGTATTTGCACAAAAGTCCATTTCTTTTGCACAAAAAATTATTTTTGACTGGTTTTTCCTCTGTTTTTGTTGTATACTTGTACATAATAACCATATTGCAGAGTTCTGACAGCGAAAAGGAGATGGCAGCAATGGCTTTTGAGAGTATGTATCTGGAAGAAGATATTCATATTGACCGAATTTATACAATCCACTATTTTGAATACAAAAGTGATTTTCACTTTGCAGGAGAACGCCATAATTTCTGGGAATTTCAATGTGTAGATAAAGGAAAAGCGGAAATACAGACAGATAACGGTATCTATCATCTGACAAGCGGACAGCTCATCTTTCACAGACCAAATGAATTTCATAACCTTATTGCCATAGGAAACACCGCTCCTAATATTGTAGTAGTTTCTTTTGAGTGCGATTCTCCATGTATGAAATTCTTTGAGAAAAAACTGCTGAAACTTTCTGATTCCGAGAGAAATCTCATGGGAATGCTGATTGCAGAGGCACGTCGCTGTATCGCAACCCCTCTGGATAACCCTTATACAGAAAAGATGGAAAAGAAAGAAGATTTTCTTTTTGGCTCTCAGCAACTGATCCGTATTTACCTTGAGCAGATGCTGATCTATATGATCCGGAGAAATTCTTCTCCTCCCATGACTGTACCTGTCGGCAAATTTGTGAATCTGAAAAATAATTCCGCTGTCTATAAACGTGTCATTGCTTATATGGAAGACCATATCCGGGAAAATATTACACTCTACGATCTGTGTCATGACAATATGATCGGACGCTCCCAGCTTCAGAAAATATTTCAGGAACAACATCAGTGCGGTGCCATGGATTTCTTTTCCCAGTTAAAGATTGCCTATGCCAGACAGCTGATCCGTGAGAACCAGATGAACTTCACGCAGATTTCGGAGTTTCTTGGATACTCTTCCATCCATTACTTTTCCAGACAGTTTAAAAAGATTTCCGGAATGACCCCTACTGAATATATTACATCAATAAAGGCACTCTCAGAACGAGAGCGCCAGTAGACATTCTTTTCGAAAAAAAGAGGCTGCGCACTAATTACTTAGCGCGACAGCCCCTTATCAATTACTTATCCCATAATCTCTGTGGATACAGCCCGTCATCTTTTAATTTCTGAATAGCAGCTACTACCACAGGTTTATCTTCTTTATAAGTTACCCCATACCATTTATCCATAGATTTCAGCACTTTTACAGTTGCTCTCTTCTCACCAAGAAGCTCATCTACTACAAATGGCAGGAAATATTCGCATTTCAGAGGATTTACTTTCAGGTTCTCATCCAGGAATTTGGGGAATCTGTCTTTCAGCTCTTTCAGAATACTTGCAGAAAATCCCCACATATTCATGGACACCGTACTGCCCTCCGGAAGCATGGTCCATGTTTTTCCATCATCTTCTGTATATGCTGTACCGCCATCATGCTTTTCGATATGCGTGCGCTCATTGATCTTAAGAAGATGTCCTTCTTCATCTGTTACGCACACACCTCTTGCCACATGTCCATTCTCTGTCAAAGTATTCTCCAGTTTATAGCCGACCATCATATATCTGTAAATATCTGAGGCGTCTTCATTCTCTGTCAGGAAATCATATGCCATCTTAAATGCATGGCTTCCATAATAGTCATCTGCATTGATCACAACAAATGGTCCATCGATTTCATTGATGCAGCTTAATACCGCATGTCCGGTTCCCCATGGTTTCACACGTCCTTCCGGTACTTCATAACCTTCGGGAATATTTTGAAGATCCTGGAAAACATAAGATACTTCCAGCTGGTTGCTGAGACGGTCACC
>OBYQ01000926.1_pt1 | contig 19407 bp, 13 predicted proteins | sample 1538221 | NCBI WGS metagenome assembly OBYQ01 (sample SAMEA2580200, study PRJEB22360) | human gut metagenome | biome: human gut; feature: human-associated habitat; material: faeces | place: Denmark | collected 2008/2010
CTCCCGCTTCAGATTTTCGGTTTCTGGAGCATCCGGATAACCAGCGACGCCCCGTAAATCAGCATTCCGTACATGACCGAGATAAAAAACACCTTGAAACCGCCGGCCAGCAACGTCGGCGAATACCACCCCTCCGGGTCAACGTCGGCGGACAGGAAATCGAAATTTCCCGCAAATACAAGGACACCGCACGGCTGCGGTTCGAGTCCCCTGCGGGCGAATAACGCCCCGCAACCCGCGAACGGGAATTATTGCCAACACATCCGGCAGTGCGGCCATTTCCCCGACGGCATAAAACCCCGATATTTGCATTACGGGAACAATGAGCCGGAGAAGGCCACATGCCACCGGGAAACTTAAAACAGGGAAAGTTATGAAACAATATGATGCCGTCATCATCGGCTTCGGCAAAGCGGGCAAGACCCTCGCCGCCGAACTGGCCGCACACGATTGGAGCGTCGCGATGGTCGAACGCTCGGACAAAATGTACGGGGGAACCTGTATCAACATCGGCTGCATACCGACCAAAGCCCTGATCCACAGTGCCGGGCTCGCAGCCGCAGGGCACCCGCTGACCTTCGGGCAGCGGCGGGACTATTACAGGGAGTCCGTCGCCTCGAAAACGGCGCTGGTCGACCTGTTGCGGGACAAGAATTACCACAAGCTGGCCGACAACGCCCGTATCGACGTCTACACGGGCGAAGGCAGTTTCGCCTCCCCGGAAACCGTCGCCGTGAAAACCACCCAAGGGACGCAGCAGATCGGCGGCAAATACATCGTCATCAACACCGGCGCCGAGACGGTAATCCCGCCCATCGAAGGCATCGCGCAGAGCAGGCGGGTCTATACCAGCACCTCGATCATGGAGCTCGAAGAGCTGCCGCAGCACCTGGTAATCGTGGGCGGCGGATACATCGGGCTGGAATTCGCCTCGATGTACGCCTCATTCGGATCGAAAGTCACCGTGCTCGAAGGGTTTGCGGAGCTGATCCCGCGCGAAGACCGCGACATTGCGGCCGCCGTACGGGAGGCGCTGGAAAAAAAGGGCATCGAATTCCGCATGGGCGCACGGGTCGAATCGGTGAGCGACACCGCCGGGGGCGTCAGGGTCGCCGTGGCCGACACACAGACAGGCGGAAAATACGAAATCGTCGGGGACGCCGTGCTGCTCGCCACGGGACGCCGCCCCGCCACCGCAGGGCTGAACCTCGCGGCCGCCGGGATCGAAACCGACGACCGGGGTGCCGTCAGGGTCGACGCACACCTGCGCACGACGGCTCCCCGTGTCTTCGCCGCAGGCGACGTGACGGGCGGGCTGCAATTCACCTATGTTTCGCTGGACGACTTCCGGATCATACGCGACGTGCTGCTGGGCGACGGAGCCCGCACCACGGCCAACCGGGGCCCCGTTCCCTATTCGGTCTTCATCGAACCGACGCTCTCGCATGTGGGCATGCACGAAGAGGAGGCACGCAAGGCCGGGCGCGACATCCGCGTCAACAGGATCGCCGTCGCGGCATTCCCGCGTTCGCGGATACTGGGTTCGACGGAGGGTGTGCTCAAAGCCGTCATCGACGCCAAGACCGACGAGATACTGGGGTGCACGCTCTTCGGAGCCGAATCGGGCGAAGTCATCAACACCGTCGCCACAGCCATGAAGCACGGCGTCACGGCACACGACCTGAGCAATTCGATCTACACCCATCCGAGCATGAGCGAATCGCTCAACGACCTGTTCGCCTGACGGAAACCGGTACGGGCTCCGCCGGGCATCGCCGGGAAAAGATCCGGGGAAGGCACCGTGGGTAGGCACCGAAAGAAAGCACGGGGGAAAGCCACAGGGAGGGGCACCGGTTACGCCGGCCAGAAAAGACGGCCGGAACGACCCGGCGTCACCCCAACCCCTATGATCGCCGCCGCGCTACTTTCCCATCGCCGCCACCACGCAGCGGATCGTCGGGAAAGCATCCCGCAGGTTGCGGGTGACCTCCGCGGGCGTACACCACACCACCTGCTCAATCCCCTCTTCGGCCTGAGGCACAAGCCGGTCACAGGATGCCGTGTGAAGCTCGTACCAGTGGGTGCGTTTCAGCTCCCAGCGTTCGGTCTTGGGGAAATAATAGGCATGCAGCGTATCGCACAGGGGTCGCACCACCCCGGCGCGGACACCCGTCTCCTCCTCGATCTCGCGGGCCGCACACTCCTCGATCCGCTCGCCGCATTCGAGGTGCCCCTTGGGCAAGTCCCAGCGGCCGTTGCGGCGGATCATCAGCCATTGGCCGCAATCGTTGACCACCACGCCGCCCGCCGCCTCTATAAGCGCGAACTCCGCGGCAAAGGCCCCGAACGCCGCCCCGGGATCGGGCGTGACGACAGCCGCCTTGTTGTACGATTCGAGAATTTTCGTTACCTTCGCTCGTGATATGCCGCCGTCCGGTGCGGGCGTCACGGCATACCAGTCCTCGCCAGGGGTCTTCGCAGTGAAAACCACGGCTTTATCTGCAAAATATACGGTATAGTCCATGCTGGCTCGATTTGAACGCGAAAATACGAATAATATAGAAGAAACCCCGACCAAAATGAAAAAATTACTCCTTTTTATGGTTATTGCAGCTGTGGGACTGGGCGCATGCGACGACAGGCGCCCGCAACCACTTACGATCGACAATGCCCTGACGGCCGACGAAATCGCCGCAGGCAGGCTCACCCCCGAGGTGATGTGGAAAATGAGCCGTGCAGGCTCCTCGTCGCTCTCGCCCGACGGCACGACGCTCCTCTATGCGCAGACCGACTACAACATGGCCCAGAACCGCGGCGTGACGACCATCTGGGTGCAGGATATGGCATCGGGCGCTGTGACGCGCCTTACCGACACGGCGTCGAACAACGCCGATCCCAAGTGGAGTGCCGACGGGCGGAAAATCTATTTCCTGTCGGATCGCAGCGGCTCGATGCAGGTGTGGCGGATGAACGCCGCTAGCGGCGACGCGACCCAGGTTACGGGCAGCGGCGGGGGCGAGGGTGTCCCCGACGTCGAAGGATTCGGTGTCAGCCCCGATGAAAAGCACATCTGGTGGGTACAGGCCGTGCAGACGGCGCGGCGCAAATCGTCGGACGTATACGAGGACATGGACAAGTCGAAGGCCCGCATCTATGACGACCTGATGGCCCGCCACTGGGACTACTGGGACGAAGGCTCCTACCGCCATATCTTCATCGGCGAACTGGGCAAGGGCCTCGTGACGGGAGGCACGGACATCATGCCCGATGCACAGTGGGACGCCCCGCTGGCGCCCTATTTCGACATGGCCGAAATCGCCTGGAACAACGCAGGCACGATGCTGGCCTATACCTGCAAGCCGCTCACCGGCACCGAATACGCCGTTTCGACCGACTCGGACATCTTCGTCTATGTGCTCGAAAGCGGCGTGACGCAGAACATCTGCAAGCCGGTCAATGTCAATACCGGAGAGCCCGTCGCAAGCGACAAGGCCGTCATGGCCGGTTACGACAAATACCCCGTATGGTCGCCCGACGACACGAAAATCGCCTTCCTTTCACAGCGCCGCGCAGGCAACGAGTCGGACAAGGCACGCCTGTTCCTCTACGACTGCCGGACGGGCGAGATGCAGGATCTGACGGAGGATTTCGACTACAACGCCATGAACGTCGTCTGGGAGGGCAACGACCGCATCTGGTTCATCGCACCGATCGAGGCGACACACCAGATCTGCCGCATCTCACCCTCCGTAGGCGAGGTAGAGGTGGTAACCCGCGGCGACCACGACATCAACGCCTTCTCGATGGCCGGCGATAGGATCGTCGCCGAAATGTGCACGATCTCGATGGCCACCGAGTTCTTCGGCATCGACCCCGCCGACGGCACGCTGACGCAGCTTTCGGCCATCAACAAACCGATTTACGACAACATCAGGATGGGCGAGGTGCAGAAACGCTGGGTGAAGACCACCGACGGCAAGCAGATGCTGACGTGGGTGATCCTGCCGCCCGATTTCGACCCGGACAAGAAGTACCCCATCCTGCTTTACTGCCAGGGCGGCCCGCAAAGCGTCGTGTCGCAGTTCTGGAGCTACCGCTGGAATTTCCAGCTGATGGCCGCGCAGGGCTACGTCGTCGTGGCGCCCAACCGCCGCGGCCTGCCCTCGTTCGGGCAGGAGTGGCTCGACCAGATATCGGGCGACTACGCGGGGCAGAACATCCGCGACTACCTCTCGGCCATCGACGACGTGGCCGGGGAGCCGTGGGCCGACGAAACCCGCATGGGCTGCGTCGGGGCATCGTACGGCGGTTACTCGGTATTCTTCCTGGCCGGCTGCCACGAAAAGCGTTTCAAGGCGTTCATCGCCCACTGCGGCATCTTCAACTTCGAGTCGATGTACGGCGAGACCGAAGAACTGTTCTTCATCAACAACGACTACGGAGGCCCCTACTGGGATCGGTCGAACCAGGTCGCACAGCGCTCCTACGCCAATTCGCCGCACAAATTCGTCAGCAAATGGGACACGCCGATTCTGATCTTCACGGGCGAGTACGATTTCCGCATCCCCTACACGCAGTCGCTCGAAGCCTTCACGGCAGCCCGCGTGCGCGGCATCCCGGCGCGGCTGGTGGAATTCGAAAACGAGGCGCACCAGGTCTTCAGACCCCAGAACTCGCTCGTCTGGAACCGCGAATTCTTCGGCTGGCTCGACAAATACGTGAAATAACAGACAGGGGCACCCTCGTCACAAGGCCATCCGGATTTCCCGGATGGCCTTTTTTGTCCACCGTACATACTTTTACGTTTTTCATCTTATCATTTCAGTCCGGCCGCCATCCCTCAAATCGGCTGATTCATTGGAAAAATCCTCCGGTTCATTGAATTTATTTTCATTTACGGCTACGCGAATCTACTTTTGTTACGTAACTTTAAACTATTGCATATCATGGGAATTGAATTAGCCAAACAAGGGGGGGGGAAGTACTCTGTCCCTACCATCGAAGTAATCGAGATTACGACTGAAAAGGGGTTTGCCACATCAAATCCAAGCGGGCCTGTTAGTCCGATGTCCTATGACGACAGCTTCATGAGCGAATCCGACGAAGCCTAACACCGCAGCGCCATGAAAAAAATTCTTAAACCGCTCTTCTGTGCAGCCGCCCTCGTATTGCTGGCCGGCTGCAACAAGTTCGACGAGGCGAATGCCACTCCGGAAACCAGCAACGGTTCGCTTATTAAAGTCTATGCCAATGTCGCCGAAAACGACGGCACCCGCGCCAACATCAATGTCGGCGAAAGCGTCTTCACGGCCGAATGGGAAGCCGGCGACGCCCTGGGCATCCTGCCTGTCAAAACCGGCGGCACGGCACCGGCCACGGCTGCCAAATTCGACTACAACACAACCTCGGCCGCATTCGAAGGTTCGCTCAACGATTTCGCAGCGGGCGGCGGCAATTACTATGCCTTCTTCCCCCACGCGAAGGTCACCGGCACCACGGCCAACCTCCCGTTCGGGAACCTGCGCACGCAGGCGGGCAACGATTTCAACAGCGCCTACGACGCGCTGGTCGCCACCCCCAGGGCATACACCGATGACGACGAGGCGGGCAAGGCCGACGGCAAAGACGTCACCTTCACGCTGCACCGCCTTACGTCGATCCTCAATTTCTCCATCGCCACGCCGGCCGACAAGGTGAAATACCTGCTGCTGACCGCCGGCGGGGAAACCCAGAAGCTTTCGGCCTCGAGCCTCGATTTCGCCCTCGAGAACGGAGGTGCCGAAACGGCTGTCACCCTCAGCACAACCGACCAGTCGAACGTCATCGCACTGCAATACACGCCCGATGGGGCGAGCGCCGACAAGGTCGAAGCCTTCTTCAACGTCCCGGCCGACCTCTACCCCACGCTGACGCTCGACGTAATCGGCTCCGACAACCAGATGGCTACGGTCACGGTCAACCGCACCGAAGCCTTCAAAGCCGGAACGCTCTATACGAAAGCGGTCTCCGACCTGCAGTTCGCCCCCATCGACGCCCCGTCGCTCGTATGGCCGGAGGAAGACGGGAAAACAATCGACCAAGTGCATTACATTACCACCGATGAAAGTGGAATGAGCCTCAATTATTCTGCGGCCGTAACAATCAATGTCCCGGGAGGAATTGCCGGCCTTTCGGTAAATATAACGTCCGATTATCTCAACAATGATATGGGCATCACGACCCTTGACCTTTTCAACGAAACGTCTATTTTAGGAGCAATCGAATTCAAAGATCTTGGGCTGGCCTGCACATCAGAGATTCAATACAAAAAATCTACAATTTTTAATATTACCAACCTTGTCCCACTGGTAAAATTAGGCGCTGCACCTGGCAGTACGCATATCTTTGAAGTCCAAGTTACAGATTTGGCCGGGCAGAAAACCGTACAAAAACTGACGTTCCAAATTCCGACACCTATTACATACAATAACGACGCTGACTTATGGACTAATACGGCGACGTTTACTGTGACCGATGTCCCGTCGGATGCGACCAACGTCAAAGTGCAGTACCGCATAAAAGGCACAACGGATTGGAAAGATGCTTCGGACAGTGGAAATGGCATTTGGACGATTGAACCTGTATGGTCTGAGGGAACAGCCAATGCATCGGGCAAGATGACCTATACGGTTGACAATACGACAGGTGTTTTTGCCGGAAACGACTATGAATACCAACTTATATACACGGATGCCCAAAATACCCAGCAGGTAATATCGGGAGAATTCCCAAAAAAGTCAGGAGACACAATACCGACCCTTGCGGGAAGCTCATGCTACACTACAGATAATACGAATGCAACATTCTGGGGAAGCGGCAATAATATAATGACCAATGGAACTAAAACTCTCTGCTCTTTCGCTACTCCCTATACGGTAATGACGGCCTCGGGAGTGAACATCGCGAATATCATAAAGGTTCTGGCTCCTGGCAACTTGTTTACAGGGACATTTACATTCACCAAATCTGGAGTTTTAGGCGCGAGTTCTTACGGGACAGTCGGGTTCGGGCAGCCATACACCTACACAGCCCGACCTACCGCACTCGAATTGACATACAAAACCTCTTTCGGTTCCGACTTTTATACAAAGTGGAGTCATGCCAATGAACTTACGTCAGGACATGACCAGGCAAGCATTATGGTATGCATTGTCAATTGGGATGCAAGGCACAATGTAACATCAGGAAACAATGCATCACCGAGCGGAGTATGGAACCCTGAAACACTGGACGGATTGAGTGAAACCGAAAAAACAGGGTTAATTGCATACGGCGTTGTCTATCTCGAAGAGGATAAGAGTGCGGATCAATTATTGAGCATTCCTCTTACTTACTATGACAAAAATGCCCCGGCACCGAATGGGAAATACACGATTATCATATCCTGTTCAACAAGCCGTTATGGCGACTATCTGAATGGAACCGTAAATACCCTTTCAGTCAAAGATTTCCAGTGGGTATACTAACCCGCCGGAATATCCGGAAGGCCAGAGGCCTTTATCCCCGACCTCCCTGCGATTGCAGGGAGGTTTTTTCTTGCGGGGAGGGACTGCCACGGCAGGCCGTCGCGCAACCGACGGACAAGCGACACAGCCGGCCATCGGGTGCATCGAGTGTTGTGAAAGGCGAAAACGAGATACGGGCATGCTCGCCGGACAGGGTGTTCGTGATGAAAAACCGCACGTTCGTTGAATTTATTTCCAAGATACGCGCCGCATGGCTATTTTTGCACATTGCCAATAAAAAACTCATACCCATGCGCATAAAATCCCGGACATCCGGCCTCATGCAAACGCCTCGGGAGATTTCACATACCGGTAATCCGACCGGCGGTGCTGGGGCACATTCCGCCGTCCTCCCGGCAGCGCACGAAGCAACCGACAATCCCGACAACATCTTTTACCGAACGATCCGGACTGCTATGAAAAAACAACTTATATATCTATTGGCATCGGCGTGCCTGCTGGCCGCCGGATGCTCCACGGAAAACAAGACGGACGAGACGGGGTACGGCACCCTGGCCATCAATTGCACGGCCGACACGTCGATCGACACGGCTTCGGCCGAGGCTTCAGGCACGCCCGAAGCGCCCGCAGCCGGGGCTTTCTCGCTCACGGTAACGGGCGAAACGGGCACGCAGAAATGGGATACGCTCACCGAGTTCGAGCAGAGCCAAACCGTCTTCCGGATGGGCGCCTACACCGTCGCGATCGCCCACGGCGACCCCGATGCGGAAGGAGCCGGCAAACCTTACTATTATGCCGAACAAAAGATCGAAGTGCTGCCCCGGCGCACGGTAAATGCAGACCTGACCGCCACGGTGGCCAATTCGCAGGTGGTAATCCGCGCCACGGAGCAGTTCCTCGCCTATTTCCACGACGCCAGGTTCACCGTGACGACGGCCTCGGGCAATGAATTCGCCTTCACGCCCGGCAGCGACCCTGCCGACGAACCGGTGTTCGTCAAGGGCGGCACGCCGCCAGAGCCCGACGGGCACGGGGGAAGGCCCCGAAGTGACTTTCTCCGCCCAGACGCTCGACGCCACGACGCCGCGCACCTGCCACATCATCACCTACGATGCAAAAAACGCGGGCAGCGCCACGCTGACCATCACACTCGGCGACAGTTACACTGATACCCGGACGCTCGACTGCGAGGTCAACGAGGGAGCCATCGACGATACCGAAAAGAAATAAAAACAGGGAAAGATATGAAAACATTTACCAAATTTCTCACGATGTTAGCGGTTGCGGCACTCTTCGCAACCGGCTGTGTAAACGAAGAGCCCCCGTACAAGGAGGATCCGAACCCCGAGCCCGCCGGGATGACCGGCTATCTGTCGATCGGCAACCTCTCGATGACGGTCGTCTACGACGAAACCGAAATCCGTCCCGACGACACGTCGGATGAGACGCAGGCCGCACGCACCGCATCCGGGACGCGCGCCACGGCTCCCGACGTGGACAGCTTTATCGTGGAGATCCTCGACGCCGACAACGCGCAGGTACTCGAAATGACCTATGCCGAGCTCAAGGAGCAGCTCAAGACGCCGATGGAACTGAAGGTGGTCTACCGCATGGAAGTCCGTTCGGAAGACACGATGCCCGGCGCGGACTGGGAACACCCCGTCTACGGTGCGACGAGCGACTTTACGATCACCAAGGCACAGACGACCTCGCCCGAAGAGGTGGTCTGCACCCTGCAGAACATCAAGGTCTCGGTGGAATATTCGCCCGAGCTGGCCGACATGCTTGCCGACACCAGCAAGGCCACCGTATCGCTGGGCGATACCAGCCTGGATTTCTCCAAAACCGAGACCCGGGCGGCCTATTTCAAACCGCTGGCCCTGGAAAACACCCTGAACTTCGCATTCGACGGCACCTTCGCCGACACCGGTGTCCCCGCTAAATTCAGCAAGCAGATCACCGGGGTCAAGGCCGGGCAGTGGCGCAAGGTTTCGGTCGTAATCGGCTACGCCGACAAGGGCAACATCCTCTTCTCGGTCAAAGTCGACAACAGCATCCTCCAGGACAACAAGTTCGTCGTCGACGGTACGGAAAACCTCGGGGAAGAGCTCCTCGAAGACCCCAACGCCCCGGCGCTCACCTGGCCCGGGCACGACATGACGCAGCCCTTCACGCTGACCGACGCCATGTTCGACGCGGAAGGGAACTGCATCGAACCGTTCGCATTCGACCTCTCCTCGCCCAACGGCATCGAATCGCTGCAAGTGACCGTCGGCTCCACCAACAGCCAGTTCCTGGCGTCGATGTCCGCCATCCAGTTGCCCCAAACATTCGACCTCTGCGCCCTCGACGCATCTTCGGCGGCAGGGATTATCCTCAAGGGCTTCGGCTACCCCGTAGGCAGCGAGCTCAAAGGACAGACGGCCAAGAGTTTCAACATCGCAGGGCAGATCAGGGCGCTCTATGAATTCGACGGTACGCACACCTTCGCCTTCACGATGACCGATGCAAAAGGCGTCTCGTCCGAAGCCGTACTGACGCTCGTAGTCGATAAAAGCTCGGGGCAGACGGGCCCCCGGATCACGTGGCGCGGCTACGACATCGACCAGCAATACGAAGTGCAGAAGGACATGGTGATCGACATCGACATCGAGGCCGACAAAGGCATCAAGTCGTTCTTCGTGACGATCGACTCCGAAACGCTGAGGCCGCTGCTGCCGGGGATCAACCTGCCGGAGAAATTCGACATCTGCGACATCCCCGACGAACTGGTCGAAGTCCTGCACGGCGAATTCGGGTTCCCGATCAACGAGCAGGTAAAGAACCGAACGTCGGTGACCTTCTCGATCACCAAATTCGTCGAGATACTGCTGGAAATCCCGGGCGAGCATAATTTCGTCCTCGACGTGACGGACAACGATAATGTACTGACACACAAGACTGTCAAACTCATCGTCCACTAAAGCCGACCGATAATGAAACGATATATCTCATATTTTGCCGTACTGCTCGCGGTGCTCCTCGGCGCGGCCTGCTCGAAAGACGACTCCGCCGCGGGCAGCGACAATCGCACGGGCGTCATGGCGATGACGGTCTCGACCCGGCAGACAGCCGACACCGGCGAATACGACCCGTTGCAGCACCAGACCGTCTACATCTACAACGACGAGGGCGGCCTGCTGCGCAAATACACCTCGAAAGAAGCGCTCCCTGAACGGTTGGAACTGTTGGCCGGCACCTACCGCGTAGCGGTCGAAGCCGGAGAGGAAGCCCCCGCCGATTTCACGAAACGGTTATACAAGGGCGAGGAGACGTTCACCGTCAAACCCGGCGAAACCACAAACGTTGCGGTCGTCTGCCAAATCGTGAACACCGTCGTAGAGGTGAAATTCGACGATTCGATCCTCCAGAACCTCGCCCCCGGCTATTCCGTATGGATCGCCGGCGGGGAAAAGGTCGACGAGCAAGCCGCCGAAGCGGGCAGCGTCCCGGCGCTCAGGTTCACGGCCGAAGGGACGGGTTATTACACCCTGCCCGCAGGCATGACGTCGTTGGCCTGGCTCTTCCGCGGAACGCATGTCGAGGGTAAGAACGTGGAAATGGAAGATTACATCCCCAATGTCAAAGCCGGCGGCAAGTATACCCTCACGTTCAAATATTCGCCCGATCTGCCCGGTTATATCGACTGTGTGCTGATCAGCGTCGACCCCGGTACCGACGACAAGGACGACGAAATCATCTTCAGCCCCGATCCGGCCGTCATCAGCGAAGGGTTCGACATCGCCGAAATCCAGAAATACGTTTCCGGGGAGAAGAAATACCGGATCCTGGCCTTCTCGGAACTGACCCGGTTCACGGTTTCGGTAGGCGACAAGAGCTACGACGCGCTCAACGGCACGACCGAGGGCATCTCCCTCGAACCGGTCGACAAATACAACGTCCGGCTGACGCTCTCCGATGCGTTCTTCGCTTCGTGCCAGGCCGGCGACCAGAAAGTGACGCTCCGCATCGAGGACGCCAACGGCGGTTCCTCGGAGGTCGCTACGACCTACCGCCTGGAGGGGCTGGTTCCCGTAACGGCGGACGACTACGACCTGTGGGCCAATACGGTCACGCTGCGCGTGGTTTCTTTCACGCCCGGCACCACCGTGCAATTCGGCCTGCGCAGCAGCGGCGGCGAGTGGCAGCCGATGGCAGGGACATCGCAGGGCAACGATTTCATCACGGCGACCTATGCGCCCCAGTGGGTTCCGCAAACCGTAAAAGAGCAAACCGTATATACGCAGGCCGCCGGCACGGGAATCATCGCGACACACAGCTACGACTTCAGAGCCATTATCAACGGCACGGAAACTACCGGAACATTTACGGCCGGAGAGGTACAGCCAATCCCCAACGGCGACATGTCGGGCTGGAGCATGACCGGAGGCTTCGCTTTTCCCAACGCCGCGGGAGAATCGTTCTGGAGCAGCGGCAACAATACCATGACAAAAACGCTCTGCACCTCTACCGACGTGAAATTCGGGAAGTCTGCACCGGCTGCAAAACTAACCAGCACCAATATGCTGGTATTGGCCGCAGGCAACCTGTTCACAGGAGAATTCGCCTATAAAAGTTTCACAGGCACCGTCCAGTTCGGACAAACATACGCATTTACGGCACGTCCTTCGGCAATGAAGGTAAAATACCATGCCCACGTCGGCACGGTCGACAAAGTACGCACCTCGGGCGATATTTGTCCCTATATCAAAAAGGGCGATCCGGACATGGCTCGTATTTTCGTCGCGATCGTCGACTGGAACGCCCCGCATGAGGTCGTATCCGGCATGACGACCACCAAAGGTGCATGGGATCCGGAAAAAGGCATCGACAACGTATCGGAAGGCAAAATCCTGGGATACGGATCGCTCTGGATCACGCAATCGACGGATGGCGAGGATATGCAGGACGCCGAATTAGACATCGTATGGTACGACCACGAGACGCGCCCTGCCGAAGGGAAGTATTCGCTCGTGATCTCATGTGCCTGCAACGCTTACGGCGATTATTTCACCGGTTGCTCGAAAAACGTGATGTACGTCGACGATTTCGAATGGGTATATTAACGATTAAACGTAAACGCACAACAATGCGCAAGATAACCACCAGTACGCTCCTGGCACTCCTGCTCCTGGCAGGCACGGCGCCGGAGAGCCGTGCACAACAGACGAACGCCGCGGCGTCCCTCGCCCCGCAGGCCGACAGCACGAGCTGCATGCAGCACGAGGAACGTCCTCAGACCGTCAACGAAATGCGGCGCCAGCGCGGCCTTACCGAAAAACACAACCTCTTCGTCCCGCGCGGGCAATGGATCTTCGGAGGAACGGCCTCCTACTCGACCCACTCGAACGATACGTACAGGTTCCTGGTCGTCGAGGGCATCGAATCGAAGGGCTACACGTTCAAGGTCAGCCCGATGATCGCCTATGCCTTCCGCGACAACATGGCGCTCGGAGGCCGTTTCATCTATTCGCGCTCGCTGCTCAAGCTGGACAAGGCCGACCTCAACTTGGGCGGCGAGGATTCCGACCTGAACTTCGAGCTGAACGACTGCTATTCGCTGCAACAGAGCTATTCGGTGGCCATGATCTGGCGCCAGTACATCCCGCTGGGCCGCAACAAGCGTTTCGCGCTCTTCAACGAGATGCAGCTCTCGGGCGGCGGCACACAGGCACGCTTTGCCAAGGACTCCCCGGTGAAGGGCACCTACCAGACGGGCTATACCTTCTCGCTGGGTATCTCGCCGGGTATCATCGCCTTCGCCACGAACAACATGGCCGTCGAGGTCAACGTCGGCGTGATGGGCATCAGTTACAGCCACACCAAACAGGTACACAACCAGGTGACGGTCGGCAAGCGCGACGCCAGCATGATGAACTTCAAAGTCAATATCTTCTCGATAGGGCTCGGCATGGCATTCTATCTCTAAACACGGCACGCACATGAAACGAATCATACTTTCCATTTTATCGGTATTCATCACGCTCGGCGCCGCAGCGGAGACGGGACAAGCCCTCCCCGCGGTGCAGCGGGCCGCTACGGCCGCAGTCGAAGAAACCCCCTCCGGCAACGAGGACACCGTGCCCCCGGAAACTTCGGACACCCCCGGAACGGGCACCGAAGCCACGGCGGAAACAACTTCGGGACTCGCCGCAGAAACGGACACCGCAGCCGCAGCGGGTACCCTCGGTGCCCTGGCGGCCTCCCCGGCGACGATGCCCGCAGCCATGCCGGCCGAAAAGCACAAGCGCCCCCAGGTGGAGCGTTTCCTGCCCACGCGCCGCCGCATCGACCGCGAGATCAACAAACTCAAATTCGCCTACAAGGGAGAAGTGATGATGGGTCTTACGGCCTCCTACGGTACGGTTTCGAGCGACGACACCGACCTCATGCTCATCTTCGACAACATCGATGCGGATGCCACGATCGCAACGGTAAAACCCTTCGTCGGTTATTTCTACCGCGATAACAACTGTATCGGCATCCGTTTCGGATACAGCCACATGGGCGGCACGCTCGACAACACCTATTTCGATGCGGGCGAGGGCAACGACCTCTCGGGGCAGCTCCCCTACGTCGATCTTTCGAGCGACGAATACTCATTCGGCATTTTCCACCGTTCTTATGCGGGGCTCGACCCCAAAGGACGCTTCGGGCTCTTCGCCGAGTTCGAGCTGGCGCTCTCGACGGGACATTCGAGCTTCGCATACGACCCGGATCATAACGAAGGAGGCGCACCCAACCGCACCTACAACGACAAAACGCAGGTAAAGCTGGCGTTCAACCCGGGAGCTGCCGTATACATCTTCCCCAACGTCTGTGCGACGATTTCGTTCGGGCTGGGCGGCATACAGTATACGAGCATCACCCAGAAGGATGCCGACGGCAACAAGATCGGTTCGCGCAAGGCTTCGAACATGCGTTTCCGGCTCAATATCGCGGCCATCAACTTCGGTATGACGATACATTTGTGGGACAAGAAAAAGCAGTAAACTATGAAATACCTACGCATACTCTTTTCGGCGGCGGCGCTCCTGCTGGCAGCGTCGTGCATCGAGAACGACATACCGTACCCCACCATCGAGCTCAACATCCGCAGCATCGAGGGCGAGGGGTTCACGGTGGCCGGCATCAGCCTCGTGAACCGTACCGTGACGCTCACGCTGGACGAGAAGACCGATATCCGCAAGGTCACCATCGACAAGGCGGAATTCGACGTCGCCACATCCAACCCGATGATGACCGACAAAGAGAAATTCATCAGCCAGATCAGGACTTCGCAGCCGCTGAGCGGGGAGTTCGACCTGCGGGCGCCGCTCTATGTCACGCTCTCGCTCTACCAGGACTACGAGTGGACGATCGTGGCCGAGCAGCCCATAGCCCGGTCGTTCACCGTCGCCGGGCAGATCGGATCGACACTGATCGACACGCAGGCGCGTACGGCCACGGCCTATGTCGCCGAAGGCACCGACCTGAAGGCCGTCACGGTCACCAGCCTCAAGCTGGGGCCTGCCGACATCACCGCCTACTCGCCCACGGCCGAGGAACTTTCCGCCACGGGCTTCGAAACGGTTCGTCTGGTCGACGTCACCTGCCACGGCCGCACGGAGCGGTGGATGCTCCATGTCCAGCCCACCAACGTGAAGATCGGTGTCCGCGAGATCGACCTCTGGAACAACACGGCCGTCGTAACCACGATGGTTACGCCCGAAGATTACGCCACCGCCGAAATCCAGTACCGTCTGAAGGGTACCGCCGACTGGCAGACGACGCAGAAGGGCGCACAGGACGAAAGCGGCATCTTTACGAGCTCGATCGCACCCGAATGGACAAGCCTCACCAACGATGCGGGCATCCCCGTAAAACGCCTCGTCACGACCAAGGGCGTCTACGCCGGGCAAACGTATGAATTCCGGCTTCTCGTCGGCGGGCAGCAGACCGAAACCGCCGAATACACGGCACCCGCGGGCGACACGATTCCCGACGGGAACATGGAAAACCCGGGCTTGTCGTGCTTCACGAGCGAAAATACGAATGCGGAGTTCTGGGCCAGCGGTAACAACACAGTTGCGGATAAGCTCTGTAGGCAGGGGACTTTCAACGGAATGGGCGGCAGCTATTGCGCGAAACTGGCCGCGGCAGCCCCTCCCCTCGTCAACATCGCAGCCGGCAACCTGATGTCCGGCATCTTCTACAAAGACGGCCTGTGGACGGGCGTAGTAGAATTCGGACAGCCCTACAACTGGACGGCGCGCCCTTCGGGCATGAAGGTGAAATACCACGCGACACTGGGCACGATCGACGCAAGCAAACATTCCGGGGCCCCGGTCGGCATAGGCGACCCGGACAAAGCCCGCATTTTCGTCGCCATCATCGACTGGAACGCCCGGCACCGGGTCGCTTCGGGCACCAAAGACCCCACGGGCATTTGGGATCCGGCGGAAACCACCCAGACCGCAGAAGGGAAACTCATCGCCTACGGGTCGCTGTTCGTCGACAAGTCGACCGAAGGCGAGCAAATGGTAGAGGCCACCCTGCCGCTCAACTTCTACGACCCGGCTGCGGGACGCCCCACCGGCAAGTACAGCATCATCATCTCCTGCTCCACGAGTGCCTACGGCGATTACATGGTGGGCTGCACGACGAATGTAATGTACGTCGACGATTTCCAGTGGGTCTATTGACCCGGCGCCGGACAAGTCCGCCGGCAACTCAGAAGATATAAAGAGAAAAGGCTGAACCCCTGGGTTCAGCCTTTTTGCTGTAGATTCAGACTTTTCAATTCCTGCCGGAGTTATCTCCGAGCAATCCGGCAGTATTTGTCATAGCGTCCTATCACGTCGTTCACGTAGGCCAGCGTCTGCCGGCTGCCGGTGAAACGTCCGCACTTGACCGCCTCGCTCTCGTAATACTCGGGCTGCGCCTTGAGTTGCAGGTAGCGGGCCACGACCTCCCACGAATTGGGATCCTCGCCGTTGAGCCGTGCCAGGCGCCTCGCATCGTTCACATGGCCGATCCCGCTGTTGTACGAGGCCAGGATGATGCTCATCCGATCCTTCTCGGGAGTCCCCTCGGGGAAACGGAGCGTGTTCATAATCTTCGACATCAGCTTGTTGGCCAACCATATGTTGGTCTCGGGATTGGAGACCTGCTCGGTCGGGACGTCGAACTGGCGTGCCACCGAGGGCATGATCTGCATCAGCCCGCGGGCCCCGCTGCGCGAGGTGATGTCGGGCGTGAACCGCGATTCATGGTAGGCGATGGCGCTCATCAGGCGCCAGTCGTGGCCCTCTTTTTCGCTGATGTTGCGAATGACATTGTCATAAGCCGAGATCACATAGTCGCCCTCACCGAGCAGCGAATTGCCGAAATCGGCCGCATCGTCGTTCAGCAGCATGTCGTCCGTCACGGGTGTGCTGAACTGGGCGTTAAAGCCGTAAAAAGTCGTCAGGATTGTTAAGAACGCAAAAGTTAAAACTGTCTTTTTTAACATAAAATGTTGTTTTGCGGGCAGTTCATACCGCGCAGAACAATACGCTAATCATAGAAACCCCATGAGATACCGATTTTAAACATGCCCGGATTGAGCGGGTAACCCGCCGCGGAGAAATACTCCCCGTTTCCGAACAGTCCCTTGTTCACATGCTGATATTTGAGGAATATCCGCATTCTCTTCCACTTTCCCATGACGAAGGCGTCCATGTAGGGGTAATTGCCTACTTCGACGTCCCGTTGGTTGTAATAGGCCGACAGCGCAGGGTTGTAACTGGGCGCATAATAACGCGTGTTATAGCGTCCGTCCAAACCGATCTGAAGGCGTAATACGTTGCGCACGACCCAGAACTCGTAATAATACGAAAGGAACGCGCTCAAAAGCGGAACGGGTGCAACTTCTTGATTCGTACTCCACTGCAACAATACCCTGTTGTCCAAATGAAGTCCGCCTAAGCGGAAATCTTTGCGAGCGTACACACTCGTGAGGCTTACGTTGTCACTGCTTTGGGCGATCTGGCTCTCCTTGTCGTAAAAGATCTTGTTGCCGACCACACCTTGCCATGCCCCCGCTTCAAACGCATAATCGGGGACTGAAAACTTCACCTCGAACCGAGTTTCATTCTCCTTATTCAAAGGAGTGGACCACACGTAGTGGTTCGAGAACAGATTCTCCTGCCAGTAGTTGGGCGAACGCCGATCCATCGTGAACCGGCCTTCGAGAATCAGGGGGTGTCCGCGGAGATATCCCGTCAGCGCCAGGTGGGCGCCGATGGTGAGGTCTCCGCCTCTGTATCCCGACGGGTAGAACTTGAGGTTCGCGTCCCAGTCGACATATTTCTTTATCTTTCCTCCGACGGAACCGTATGCGAAATAGCTGGTCTTGTTGACCTTCGTATACTTTCCCGTCTGGTAATCCCTCATTTCGAATTGCGAGTAGGTATGCATGTCGATACCGATGCCTGCATCAATCGTGCCTACCACGCCGTTACGATCCCAAGGCTGTGCCTGCACGAAGAAGCGGTTCGAAATCACACGCTCGTAGATCGAGTCGCGCGTCTGGTCGGGGTTGATATACCAGTTCTGGTAGTAGTCCAGCGTATCGGGCACGAAATTGCCCTGTTCGTCCCGGTGCGCCCTTTCGTCGATATACCGCGCATATTTGTCCGAATAGACCTTGCTCCACGAACTGTACTGGAACGAATGGCCGATATAGACCGCCGACAGGTCGGCGAGCGAAAAGTCGTTCTCCGTCACGCGTTGCAACGGCAGGGCGTAGGACTGCGTGATGAAAAAGGCGTTGTTGCGGTAAGTGTTCTGCGCCTCGGCATCCGACAGCTTCATCGGCACGCCCGAAGGCATCTGGAACGTCGTATCTGCGATAGCCCATGTCCCGACCACGCCGCCGTTCTCCTGCTGTTCGATGTGGTTGTTGTAATAGGCCGCATGCACCGAATAGCGCTTGCCCGTATGGCTGAAGGCGACCGACAGGTTGTGGTTCTTCGTCCGTGACCAGACATATTGTCCGCGCGTTCCCCGTGCCTTGTAGTCGACGTTGAACCCGGTCGTGGGCGAAATATTCTGCGCGTGCATGATATTGAAGTTCTCCTCCCGGAAACGCTTCTGCCCCGACTCGAGGTACGTCATGCGGATGATGGGCTTCTTCGTATTGTAGAACGGAACGTTCTCCATGTCGTACGTATACGCATAGTAGGGGCTCGCAAAACTGAAATCAAAGAACTGCGGCCGCCGGAAATAGTTCATCGGCAGCGATGTCTGCCCGAGGGCGCCCTGCGCGATGTCGCCCACCTCCTCGCGGAAGAAGGGGTAGTCGATGCGCCAGTCGGTGAGCGTCGTGTCGAGCGGGCTTATCTCCACGCGGTTGTAGTCGCGCTTGACGCTCCAGCGAAAATTGTTCAGGGCGCGGATCGAATCGCTGAAAAAATACGATTCGAGCGGCTTGCGGATCCGGCGTTCCTTCTTGGTCGTATCCTGCGGCTGGCCGTCCTGGCCCTCCTCCCCCTCCTCGCCGGTCTGCTCGTAAGGGTTCGTACCGTAAAGGTTCCCCGTCTCCCCGCGCTGCTGGGCACGCTGCAGCGTCCTGGCGTTGAAACCCTGCGAACGGACGATGCCGGGCGCTGTAAGGAACAGACCGAGCAAAGCTGCCAGCAATATTCTATTCGTCAACCTCGACATGGAACGCTAATCCGGGGCAAAATTAATAAAAATTCTTAAAATACACAACTATCCGGCTTGTCCACAGCCTTTTGCCTTCATCGACAACCAGCGTACGACCGAGGTTGCGATGTAGAGGACGATCACGACCGGCACGGCACGGACACCCAGCACGGCCAGCAGGAGCGCCGCCGAT
>OBYQ01000929.1_pt1 | contig 19250 bp, 8 predicted proteins | sample 1538221 | NCBI WGS metagenome assembly OBYQ01 (sample SAMEA2580200, study PRJEB22360) | human gut metagenome | biome: human gut; feature: human-associated habitat; material: faeces | place: Denmark | collected 2008/2010
CCGATCATGGGAGTCTTCGTACTCAAATCCATATTTATGGAGATAATTTTGGGACTGATCCCTCAAAAATCCACATCACAATAGGTGGACAATACACGACAACTATCGGCTGCACCAACACCGAAATTTACTGTATAGTCCCGCCGAAAGCTTTCGATGGTAATATTAAAATAAAAATCGAAAGTGCCGACGGAAAAACCTCTCCTATAGAATATGAATTTGAAAAGAAGTTCAATTATACTCTACAGCCTTCAGTGAGTACTCTTGTTGGTAGCGAAGACGAAAATGGAAATTCATCTGACGTAGACGGAAACTTTGAAAAAGCAAGATTTGGAAATCCTCAATGGCTATTAATGGACACATTTGGTATTGAGAAATGCTTAATTATTAATGGTCAAGGCGGTCCTATACGTCGAATCAATCTGGAAGCAAAAGAAGTCTCAACTCTTCTTACTAATGGCCAGGGAGGATTTAGGAATATGCAATTCATGTCTTTCGATGCAACCGGAGACACGCTTTTCGTATCAGATGACCATGGAAGCAGCAGTAAAGACAACCGTGAAATTGCTTACATTCTGCGATCTGAAGAATTCAGAAAAGCCCACCCCTATGTTTATGACCGCACAGGATATAACAATGTTTACTGCGCCCTAAATAAATCACTTTACTACAACACCTATTGGAAAGGAGGACTTCAAAAAGCTGTTCACGATCCTACGACCGGTGGCAAAAAAGGAGTAGAATTATTTGGTGTATACGAAAATAGTGATTCCGGTACTTTTATGTGTATCCATCCGGATGGAAGATTTATGTATATCACAGGCCGTAACTGTATTTTGGTATCCCAATATAATAAAGTAACCAATGAATTTCAGAAGCCAACCACATTTGCCGGTAGAGAAGGAGAAGCCGGGTACAGTCCCTCGCCCGGTCCGAGTGCCCGTTTTCAGGAACCTTACCAAGGCACATTTGTGAAGAATGAAGAATACATAAAAAATCCTCGTCCGGACGGAAACATTTATGATTATTATATATGCGACAGAGGAAACCATTGCATCTTTAAAATTACTCCCGACGGTAACGTATCTCTTTTTGCAGGAAGAGGCAGTGTCTCTTCTGACAACAAGGTATCTGGCAATATTGACGGAGAATTAAAAACGGAAGCACGCTTTGATAATCCATGCGGCATCGCTTACGATGAAGAAACACAGACTTTCTACATCGCCGATAGAGAAAATCACAGCATCCGTACCATTTCTATAGAATAACTATAAAAACACATTCCGAATGAAAAAATATATTTTTAACTTGCTCCTCCTGTTCTGTTGCACATGCAGCGTGTATGCTCAAAACAGTTCGGTAGAGGTACAAACAAACAGAATAGAGGTTGAAGGTCTCGTGACAGACGAGTCCAAAGAACCATTAATTGGTGTCAACGTAATCATCAAAGACATCCCGGGATTAGGTGCCATCACCGACATAGACGGTAAGTTCAAAATCAAGATGGAACCCTACCACAGACTCGTTTTCTCTTTCATCGGTTTCGAAAAACAGGAAGTCCTGATAAAAGAACAAAGAACAATCAAGGTCATAATGAAAGAAGCCACTGCCACTGCTTTGGATGAAGTAGTGGTAACAGGTACTGGTGCACAGAAGAAAATAACGATGACCGGTGCCGTTACCAATGTGGATATAAATACACTGAAGACTTCCACATCAAGCATTACTAATGCTTTGGCAGGTAACATAGCAGGTGTAATGGCTCGCCAAACTTCCGGACAGCCCGGAAATAATATTTCCGAATTCTGGATTCGCGGTATCTCGACATTCGGAGCAGGTTCAAGTGCCTTGATTTTAGTCGACGGATTTGAACGCAGTATGAATGAACTCAATATTGAGGATATAGAATCCTTCACTGTACTCAAAGATGCTTCTGCCACAGCAATCTACGGTTCGCGTGGCGCCAATGGTGTAGTATTAATAACAACTAAACGTGGTAAAGGAGGAAAAGTACAAATCGATGCAAAAGTAGAAACAACCTACAACACACGTACCATAACCCCAGACCTCATTGACGGATATACATATGCTTCAATGATGAATGAAGCACGTACTACTCGTAACCAAGAACCTTTCTTCCCTGAAGACAAATTGTATATACTCCGTAACGGACTGGACCAGGACTTATATCCCAATGTAGACTGGATGGATGTACTCCTGAAAAAAGGAGCACCTACTTATCGTGCCACTATCAATATGAACGGCGGTGGTTCATTGGCACGCTATTATGTATCTGCAAGCTATGTAGATGAAGGTGGTATGTATAAAGTAGACAAAGGGCTAAAAGACTATAATACCAACGCCAACTATCGCCGTTGGAACTACCGTCTGAACGTGGATATGGATATCACCAAAACCACACTGCTAAAAGTTGGTGTATCCGGTTCATTAGACAAAAAGAACGAACCGGGTATGTCAAGCAATATCTGGGCTTCTGCTATGAATTATAACCCGGTCTCAGTACCAATCATGTATTCCAATGGATATACGCCCGCTTTCGGTTCGGACGATGAACAAATCAATCCTTGGACCATTGCTACACAAACCGGCTATCAAGAAACATGGAATAATAAATTGCAGACCAATATCACTCTCGAACAAGATTTCAGTTTTATCACCAAAGGTCTAAAATTCATCGGACGCTATGGATTCGACACTAACAATTATCAGTGGATCAACCGTAAAAAAATACCAGAATTATGGAGAGCGGAACAGAACCGCGCTTCTGACGGTAGTCTTGTGATGAGAAAAGTCAGAGATGAACAATTGATGTCACAAGAAGCTAACTCAACCGGTGAACGAAAAGAATATTTAGAAGCAGAGTTGCACTACGACCGTACCTTTGGTAATCACATGGTGGGAGCCGTAATGAAATATACACAAGATAAGACAATCAATGCCTCTGTAAAAAAGGAAGATGACATTATGCAAGGTATTGACAGACGTCATCAAGGACTTTCCGGACGTTTCACCTATGGTTGGAAGTACCGTTACTTCGTTGACTTTAACTTTGGTTACAATGGATCCGAGAACTTTGCAACAGGTCATCAGTTCGGTTTCTTCCCCGCTTACTCTGTAGCCTGGAACATCGCAGAAGAGTCTTTCATTAAAGAAAAATCACCGTGGATCAATATGTTTAAAGTACGTTATTCTTACGGAAAAGTAGGTAATGACAATATGGATAGACGCTTTCCCTACTTGTCTACTTTCGGAGCAAGCAACAATTACAACTATGCAGACCTAGGACAAAGCTATCAGTTCGACGGATTGACCTATACTTACTATGCAACTAATGCTGTCACTTGGGAAATAGCAACCAAGCATGACATAGGTATCGACTTCGCATTGTTCAATGACAAGCTGACCGGTACAATTGACTACTTTCACGAACAACGTGACGGTATTTACCAAGAGCGTAACTATATCCCTCTCTCCGTTGGTATGTACGGTACAGGAACAGGCATGAAGTTATCTACCAATATTGGCTCGGTAGTTTCCAAAGGATTCGACGGTAACGTGGGATATAAACAACGTATTGGAGATGTGAATCTGACACTGCGAGGTAACTTTACATACAGTAAGAGTGAAATCCTGAAATATGACGAAGAATTCAGTAATTACCCTTATAAAAGCCAACAAGGTTTCCGTGTTAACCAAACCCGCGGACTTATTTCACTAGGATTATTCAAAGATTATGATGACATTCGTGACAGTCCGAAACAGAGCTGGGGCGACGTAATGCCGGGTGATATCAAGTATGCGGATGTCAACGGAGACGGAAAGATAGATGAAAATGACGAAGTTCCTATCGGTGCAACCAATCGCCCAAATCTTATTTATGGTTTCGGTCTTTCCGCAGAATGGAAAGGATTTGACATCAACATCCTCTTCCAAGGTGCAGGCAAATCAACTTTCTGTATCGAAGGTCCTACTGTATATCCTTTCAAGAATGGTGATTGGGGAAATATTCTCACCGACATGGCGAACTCCAACCGCTGGATATTAGGTGAAAATGAAAACCCGAACGCAGAATACCCGCGTTTAAGCTATGGAGGCAATAGTAACAACTACCGTCCGTCTACATATTGGCTTCGCAATGGTTCTTATCTGCGCTTGAAAAACCTAGAAATCGGATATAATATTCCGAAGAGTCTTATCAATAAGATCCACTTGAACAACGTTCGTTTATACTTCATGGGAACTAACTTGATAACATTCTCCAATTTTAAGTTATGGGATCCGGAACTGGGCAGCACCAACGGTCAGGCTTATCCATTATCAAGATCATATACCTTAGGACTTACAATTAACATTTAATTCAAAAACAGATGAAAAAACATATATTATCCGCAGTAGCCATTTTAGTCATTGGGCTGGGTATTTCTTCTTGTTCAGACTATTTGAGCGTGGAACGTTTTTTTAAAGATCGTCAAAGTGAAGAGAAAATTTTCAAGAGCAAGAATTTTACGGAACAATGGCTGGCCAAATGCTACAACTGTCTGTTAGAAACAAATTTAGAAATCACACGTATCGGCTATTCCACAACTAATTTTGCAGACGATATGATTTTTAATGAAAGTGACGGAGCCGTAACTTACAATGCTTTCAAATTCGGACAATATGACAATACCTGGACAAACAATTCATACATCCGTTGCTACGAAGGTATTCGCCAGGCTTCTATCTTAATCAACAATATAGATATTAATGAAGAACTGTCAGAAGTAGAAATTGCAGACTATAAAGCACAGGCCCGCTTTTTAAGAAGCTATTTTTATTGGTTATTACTAAGAAAATACGGACCAGTTCCTCTAATTCCTGAAGAGACAATCAGTATTGATGAAGATTATATGGACATGTCCTATCCACGCAGTAGCTACGATGAAGTAGTGAACTACATCAGTGAGGAAATGGCACTGGCGGCCCGATCACTGCCTGAGAAACGAGACAGACAGAATGTCAATCGCAGTACAAAAGGAGCTGCCTTGGCGGTACGTGCAAAGGTACTTCTATATACAGCAAGTCCGATAAATAACCCACGTCCCGGTGACTCCGATAAGTTCTCTGATTTTACTGATTGGCAAGGACGCATGCTAATGTCTCAGACGTATGACGAAAGCAAGTGGGCTAGAGCAGCGGCAGCGGCTAAAGATGTCATTGACCTAGCCAACGCAACCGGTGTATACAAGCTATACACCGCTCCCTATCAATCTAAAGGAGATAACGCTTATCCGGCAACCGTAAGACCTCCCTATCACTCGGTATACTCCAACAAAGATTTCCCGGAAGGATGGGCTGACATTGACCCGTTCGCCTCTTATCGCTCTATTTTCAATGGAGACTTGTATGCTACCGAAAATCCGGAATTGATATTTACACGAGGAAACAATGCATTAAATGATCAAGTCAGAGATCTTGTTCTCGATCATTTACCCACAAATGCCGGAGGAAGAAACCGCCACGGACTGACAATCAAACAGTGTGATGCCTATGATATGGCAGACGGAAGTAGCTTCAATCTAGAAACATTCCTAGACACTTGCGAAGTAGACAAACGTTTCGTCTCGGAAGATGAATACAACCGCGGACTTTACCCGCAGATACGTCCGAGAGTATGGAAAGAATATGCGAACCGCGTTTCTATGCCAGCGTAGCATTCAACGGTGCTTTTTGGGCATTGGCAAGCGCGCAAGATGGAGATAGACGCAACCAACAAGTATGGTACTACAGAGGTAGCGATAACGGAAGAAAAAACAGTTCCGACTACTGGATTCCTACAGGAATAGGTGTCATGAAATTTGTCAGCCCTAACGACTGCAACACGAACAACGGAAGAATCTATGATAAAGTAGACATACCACTTCGCTATACCGACATCCTGCTGATGTATGCGGAAGCCCTAAACGAATTGACTCCGAGTAGTAGCTACGAAGTAACAACTTGGGAAGGAGAACCAATTACAGTTTCGCGAAATACAGAAGAAATCCGCAAAGCTGTCTTGCCTGTCAGGATGCGTGCTGGAGTTCCTGATTACAACGAGGAGACATATAATGACCAAACATTGTTCCGTAAGAAACTAATACATGAACGTCAGGTAGAATTCATGGGTGAGAATCAACGTTACTACGACCTGCGTCGCTGGAAGCTTGCTCCGGTAGAAGAGTCCGAACAAATCTATGGCTACAACGTACTGATGACTGAAAGCAAAAAAGAACGCTTTTATGAACGTATACGAGTAGAAAATCTACAAGCAAACTTCTCACGTAAGATGTACTTTTGGCCTATGCCACAAAATGAATTAAAAAGAAACCGCAAAATGACACAGGCGCCGGGATGGGAAACTTTTGATTAATCTAAAATATACAATAAGAATGAAAAAAAGACATATTTATATAGCCACATTGTTTATCGCATTGCTTTCGTTCAGTGCATGCAATGACGAATGGAAAGACGAACTTTATGTTCACATGGTCTCACTAAAAGCTCCAATTAATGATGGAGAGGTTTCAAGTATCTACGTCCGCTACAAGCCTAATGGTGAGGTTATCTACAACCTTCCGGTGCTAGTCAGTGGTTCTACTCCATTGGATAAGGATCTCGATGTACGGATTGCCGTAGACCCGGATACGTTGAACGCCATGAACGAAGCCAACTTTCACGAACTCAGAAAAGACTTATGGTATAACTTACTACCACAGGAAAATTACGAATTTCCTTCCACCACCTGCCATATTCCGGCAGGTTCAAGAAAGGAACTATTCCCTATCAAGTTTAAGTTTTCAGAAATGAACCTTTCGAAAGAGTGGGTGTTGCCATTGACAATTGAGGAGGACCCCTCGTACATTACCAACAAACGGAAAGGATGGCGGAAAGCCCTGCTTCATGTATTACCATTCAATGATTATTCTGGAAATTACTCGGCAACTGCCATGAACATCTATTTTGCCGATTCGAGCAATGATCCATTGGTAGTAGACAATCGTAGAGCACATGTCGTAGACGAAAACACTGTATTCTTCTATGCAGGTACGAAAGAAGATAATGCAATAGATAGGGAAACTTATAAAATCAATGTAAAATTTGAAGAACCTTCAGAGGTTACGGAGACTAAAAAGAAAGGGAATCTGACGATAACGGCGGCAAATTCTTCAATAAACTTCCAGCTCACAGAGCATCCGACCTACGAGATTTGGGATGAAATGGATACCAATCAACCCTACCTGATGCATCGTTATTATGTATTATATATCAAATATACATATGATGACATAACTACGTCAAATGTACCTACTTCTTATCGAGCGGAAGGTTCATTAACTATGGAACGTAAGATTAATATAACAATACCGGATCAGGACCAGGCAATCCAATGGTAAAAAGAATTTGTTTATGAAGAGATTAAACATCATTTTTATATCTTTATTAGCCATGGTATGCACAGTACTATCTTGCAGTGACGATTCTGTGGAAGACAAAGATATCCAGAAGATTGATCCGGTGGGACAACTGGAAGTATACAAAACAAGCCGGGAAAAAGAAATTCTGGTGAAATTCATAAGAACAAATTATGTGAAAGACATACAGATAGAAATAGCTTATCGGAATACGGAGTCTGGAGAAAACGGAGAATGGACTACTATTGTGCTGAATGGTGACAACTATAAGTATGGAGGAAATTACTTATTGCAAGTTCCTGCAGAAGGGACATATGAGGTTGCAATCACCTTGATAGGAGCCAATGAGCTACGCTCGGAAAGCAAAAGCCAACTTGCGAGCACATTCGAGTATGTAAAGACAAGTATGTTCGACTGCGCCCACTCTATGATGACATGTGTCATAAAATACTATTATCATAAAGGACCTAGGACATGTTGGCAAACATATTATCCTAAAGAACAAGGATATTGGGACGGAGATGCAGTCGTATGGGGACAAGGGGGAGGATTATCCGCATTTGTTGCCTTGAGAGAAGCATCCGTAGACACGGAACAGGAAGAATATTATCGTTCTTTAGAAGATGATATGTTCAAGGGAATCCAACATTTTTGGGTAACAGACCATGGACGCACAGCATATAGTGTATATCCGGATTCGGGAAACGACCGTTTTTATGATGACAATGTATGGATAGGACTGGATATGGCAAAATGGTATGCCATATCTAAAGATGTGCGCTATTTAAATCAAGCCAAAGCCGTCTGGGACTATCTATCACAATACGGATGGGACAATACTTGCGGTGGCGGAGTTCATTGGAAAGAGCTGAATGAACCGAGCAAGTCAAAGCACACTTGTTCAACTGCCCCGACGGGTGTATTGAGTTGTAAGCTCTATCAACTAACCCATGAGCAGAAATACCTGGATAAAGCTATTGAATGCTTCAACTGGCTGCAAGCCTATATGCAGGACCCTAGCGACCATCTGTATTACGACAATGTTTCTCCTGATCCAGAAGACCCCACCCAACCTGGGCGTATGGAGACGAATAAATATTCTTATAATTCAGGACAACCATTGCAATTAGCCTGCCTTCTTTATAAAATAACCAAGAATGAGTCGTATTTGACAGCAGCACATCAAATTGCGGAAGCTTGCCACAAAAAGTGGTTTACTTCCTATCATTCAGAAGTTCTGCAACGTGATTTTAATATTCTGGCACCGGGGCATGCCTGGTTTAACACCGTCATGTGCCGCGGATTCTTCGAACTTTATTCCATTGATAAGAATCCCTCATATCTGGAAGATGTGCGCAACACAATGTTGCACGCATGGTTTGGTAAGGCACATCACATTAGTGGTCTAATCAATGACGAGGATTTAAGCGGAGCTGTTTCAATGAATAAATGGGAGATTCTGAGGCAAGCGTCACTCGTTGAGTTATATGCCCTTTTGGCTATCTGGGAGTCTGGCAAAGACCAGACCGTCTTATTGTAATTTGAAAATAATCAAAAGCGAATAGATATGTTAAAAACAAAACTATTAATTTGTATTGCTACATGGATGGCAGTAACAAGTGCCGGAGCACAAACCGTGACAGGCAATGCACGCTATGTAGACCCTTTCATCGGCGTAGACGGAGGCGGCAATGTTTTTCCGGGAGTATGTACTCCGTTTGGAATGGTAAAATTAGGTCCCGATTGCGGCAATAAAGATTGGAACGCCGGATGGAATCCTGACGGCAATATACACGGCTTCAGCCATACTCATGTAAGCGGAACAGGCGGAGGATGCAAATATGGCAACGTATTAATGTTACCTCTGACCGGAGATATACATTTAGAAGACTATTCTTCCCCCCGTGCCAACGAGAATACCGTTTTAGGAGAATACAAAGTTGAGTTGCCGCGTTATCGCACGGCAGCCCGGCTGACAGCATTGAGCAAAGCCGGTTTTCATGAATATACTTTCCCCTCAAGCAAAGACTCCAAAATTCTTTTTGATCTAGGCAGTTGTCTAGCCTTACAAATATGCGAAACTCAAAGAATTGTAGGTTCGGAAGTACGCATACTTTCCAACTCAACAATAGAAGGATACACCCGTGTACGCGGAGGCTGGAATGAAGGAGAGGCCTATACAGTCTATTTCTATGCAGAAACAGATACACCGGCAGAAAGCTTCGGCACATGGAAAGGAAATACTTTAATGCCGAATATTAACGAACAATTCGATTCAGGCGAAAAAACAGGTGCTTATTTGAGCTATTCGACCTCTGAAAACCAAAAAATCAACGTACGTGTCGGTATCTCCTATATCAGTTGTGGCAAAGCTAAAGAAAACCTGAAGCAGATAACAACTTGGGACTTCAACAAAGTACATACTCAGGCTGTGTCCGAATGGAATAATATCTTAAATAAAATAGAAGTCACAGGAAAAGAAGAAGACAAAATTAAACTATACACAGCTTTGTATCATTGCTATCTCCAGCCAGTAGACAAGACCGGAGAAAATCCGAAATGGATATCAACAGAACCTAACTTTGATGATTTCTATGCCATTTGGGATACCTTCCGTGCTACCCATCCATTATTTACATTGTTTACCCCTTCCGTTCAATCAAATATGGTACGTTCACTTATTGACATATACCGCAATGAAGGGTACATGCCTGATGCACGTAGTGGTAATGATAATGGTCGTGTTCAAGGAGGAAGTAATTGTGATATTCTGATTGCCGATGCAATGGTAAAGAATCTACAAGGGATTGATTATGGAGCAGGCTTACAAGCTATGTTGAAAAATGCAGAAGTAGCTCCCGGAGGAGATGAAAGAAAAGAAGGCCGTGGAGGTTTAGCAGACTATAACTCATTAGGTTATGTTTCTTCAGCTTATGAAAGATGCTTGACACGTACTTTTGAATACTCTAATTGTGATTTTGCTATCGCTACGGTAGCCGATCGTTTAGGGAAACAAGATATTGCCAATAAATACTATAAAAATGCATCTAACTGGCAAAACACATGGAATGATAGGATAACAAGTTTGGGATTTTCGGGCTTTGCATGGCCAAGAAACGAAGAGGGAAAGTACTGGGATAAAGAGCATTTCAGTATCTTAAAAGGCGGTAATTGGGGAGAACCTACTTATGAGACTTTCTCTTTTGAGTTGTCATTCTATGTACCCCATGATATGAAAAGTTTAATCCAAAAGTGCGGCGGAGAAGAGATTTTCACTCAAAGACTAGATACCTTTTTTACCCACAAGATATGGGACCAACGTTATCACATAGGATTATTCCAAATAGCCAATGAACCAGGATTCTTAATTCCGTCATTATACAATTATGTAAACAGGCAAGACAAAACAGCCGAGATTGTACGGTATATTTTAAAAAATAGATATAAAACGACACGTGACGGAATACCGGGTAACGATGATTCCGGTTCTATGTCTGCCTGGTATGCTTTTCATTCTATAGGATTTTATCCTAATGCAGGCCAGGACACATATCTTATTTCAAGCCCTGTATTTAATACAGTTACTATACATCTTGAAAATGGTAAAACCCTGAAGGTTATAACAAAAAAGAATAACGACAAAAATATCTACATTCAATCAGCGACCTTGAATGGCAAACCACTTAACAAAAACTGGTTCTGTCATAAAGACATATGTGAAGGAGGTACACTAGAATTTGTAATGGGATCGAAACCGTCAAAATGGTCAAGAACAGGAGAATTACCTCCATCTATGTCCGATAAATAATAATCTTACTAATTCTTAGAAAAATAAATAAGCTGTTCATCAATGACTTTGCAGAAGTTGATGAACAGCTTATTTATTTTCACAACTAAACATTCAAGTCAATACTTCACTTCCTGTATTTGCTCTTTGATTAAATAAAAGCATACCCTCATATTACCCAAGCAGAAAACTATTTTATTTAGTATACTATTATCTATTTCAAATTGTTTATATTTGCTCAATATTAGTAATCAATACATTAAACGACAACATAACTATTTAAGAAAAATGAAAAAGTATTTTCTTTTACCCTTGCTTGTTTATTATTTAGTATCCAATGTACAAGCACAAGAAAAAATAAAATTAAGTTCCCCGAACGGAGAAATAAAAGTATCCGTCCGCCTCACCGACAAAATCTACTATGACGTAGCCTGTAATGATGAAGTTCTGTTGAAAGACAATTATCTCCAACTTAAACTAAAAGATAAAATATTGGGCGAACATCCCAAACTGTCCGGACAAAAACAGAACAAAATAAAAGAAACCTTAACCCCTGTCGTTCCACTGAAATTTTCAACGATCAATAACGAATATAACCAACTTCTACTCAATTTTAAAGGAAACTACTCAGTAGAATTCCGTGCTTTTAACGATGGAATAGCCTATCGTTTTATCACCCGCCAAAAAGGAGAAATCGAAGTATTGGGAGAAGACCTTTCATTGCAGTTCCCGACAGACTATTTATTACATCTCCAACAGCCGGGAGGGTTCAAAACAGCTTATGAAGAGCCGTACACACACATTTCCAGTCACCCATGGAAACCATCGGATAAAATGTCCGTACTTCCAGTTCTCATTGATACACGTAAATCATATAAGATACTAATCAGTGAATCTGATCTGTCGGACTATCCTTGCATGTTTCTGAAAGGAAACGGGACCAATGGCATATCCTCCATTTTTCCAAAAGTCCCCCTTGCATTTGGTGAAGACGGAGACCGCAGCCTCAAAATCGAAAAAGAAGCGGAATATATCGCTAAAACAAGTGGAAAAAGGAACTTTCCATGGCGCTACTTTGTCATTACCAAGGAAGACAAGCAATTAGTTGAGAACACTATGACCTATAAACTGGCTGATAAGAATCAGTTAGAAGATGTGTCATGGATAAAACCAGGGCAAGTAAGTTGGGAATGGTGGAACGGAGCAACCCCGTATGGGCAAGATGTAACCTTTAAAGCTGGTTGTAATTTGGAAACATACAAATACTTCATTGATTTCGCATCCAAGTTCGGAATCCCTTACATTATTATGGATGAAGGATGGGCCAAGAGTACACGCGATCCTTACACTCCTAATCCGGACGTAGACCTTCATGAGCTGATTCGTTATGGAAAAGAAAAGAATGTGGGTATTGTCCTTTGGCTGACTTGGTTAACAGTAGAAAAGAATTTTGACCTTTTCAAAACATTCAATGAATGGGGAATAAAGGGAGTAAAAATAGACTTCATGGACCGCAGCGATCAATGGATGGTTAACTACTACGAACGAGTAGCCCAAGAAGCAGCCAGACATCATTTATTTGTTGACTTCCATGGATCATTCAAGCCGGCCGGACTGGAATACAAGTATCCCAATGTATTATCCTATGAAGGGGTCAGAGGTATGGAACAAATGGGAGGCTGTAAGCCGGAGAATAGCATCTACTTGCCTTTCATGAGAAATGCGGTAGGCCCTATGGATTACACTCCTGGAGCTATGATCAGTATGCAACCGAATATCTATCGTTCCGAACGTCCTAACTCTGCAAGTATCGGTACCCGTGCATACCAAATGGCTTTATTTGTCATATTCGAAAGCGGTTTACAAATGTTGGCAGACAATCCGACCTTATATTACCGCAATGAAGATTGCACTCGTTTCATTACCCAAGTACCTGTAACATGGGATGAAACAGTTGTTCTGGAAGCCAAAGTAGGTGAATATGTAATCGTTGCGAAGCGTAAAGGAGAGAAATGGTTTATTGGTGGGATGACTAATGATAAGGAAAATGAAAGAGAATTTGAAATAAATCTCGACTTCCTGAAAGATGGCAGGACCTACCGTGTAACCTCGTTTGAGGATGGAATAAATGCAGGATATCAGGCAATGGATTACCGTATGAAATCGGCAACAATGAATAAGAATCAAAAGCTTTCTGTCAAAATGGCTAGAAATGGTGGGTTTGCAGCTGTTCTCGAATAAGCCTATACTGTAGAAATCAAGATATCTCCCATAAAAAAGAGACTGCCTCCAATCAAAAAATGAGGCAGTCTCTCTTTTTCATAACACTCTTTATCGCTTTTCCTATTCAGCCAAGAGAACCTCTAACTCTGCCACAGCAGCCATCTTAGCCTCTTTAATGACAGCAGACAGAGCCTGAAGTTTTACATAACGTGCTTTACATGGATTAAATTCAACAGTCTGTACTTCCTTTGAATCGGCAAATGTACCAGAAGCCACAGCTTTTCCCCACTCCTTGCCATCATGGCTGATATACACCTCATATTTACCGATTCTACCTTCCGAAGAATCCTGACGAGGTGTATATTTAAGACCTTTTACTGTAGTTTCTTTAGCTAATGCAATCTGTATCTCATGAGGATAAGGAGCCAGATAGAACTGGTTATGTACCGTATGCCAGAATGTATTAATATCACCATCCGCAGCCAATTTCATACTTCCATCAGCATCACTATCCACATATACAACCTTCTGTCTCTCTTCAGATGCACCCGATAAATTACGGACTGCATTGACATTTAATTCTGCTGCCGAAGCCCAATCCCGACCATAAATTTCAGATAAAGCAATCAATTTAAAGTAACGTGCCACAATTGGTTTCTCCAATGTTACAAACTGTGCAGAAGATGAATTTTCAAAACGACCTTTAGTCTTGTTTTCCCAGTTCTTTCCATCTTTACTGAAATAGAGCTCATAGTCCTTGATACGTCCGTTCTCAGAGTTACGAGGTTGATAAATAAACTTATCAATCTCAAGTGATGAAGACATATCCACTACTATTTCGTGGGGATGTTTAGCCACAGGATCATTCCACCGACTATGCCAGATAGTATTCAGATCACCATCGATTGCGTTACGGGCCTCTTCACCCCCATTCTCACTACTAACTGATACAATTTTCCACAGTGAACGATCCACATATATCGGAAATTCAGCTGAAGTTCCCGCACTTTTTCCTAATTGTTCTGAAACGGCATATGCTTCCACATGACCACCAGAAATAAATTCGAAAGGTTCAGTATATATCTTCTCTTCTCCGCCATTCAGACTATAATGAACAGTAGCTCCGGGAGTATTAGTCTTTAAATTCAAATAACCATTGTTATCTCTTTCTATCAATACAGGCATACATACGGGCATCTGTACGCGTGCCTTCTTTATAAGTTCTTCTGTCGAATAACTTCTCTCCAAAGGTAGTATGATAAAACTGAAAACAGTAGGCTGGGAACGAAGTTCATACTTTTGCATCGGGCCAGGACCACAACTGGCATTACCAAGCGGACGCTGATTAGCATCCAGACAAAGAACAGTTTCTTTACGCATCGGTACTTCATACTTATGAAGCAACCTGCGATGATTGGCAGAGTCAACCATATCCTGTGCTGTTGCATGCAAAGCAGAAGCGGACATCTTATCACCAGCAATAAAGACAAAGCCTATTCCATCAGGATTGGTTATTGAAATCCAACGCAGATCCTCGCGATTACCCATTTCCTGTGCTCTGACATAGTTCACCCATTGATCAGATACTAACTCATCATACACGCCTACGTAAGTGGCATCTTTTCGGTCAACATAGTTTTCCAACGGTCCGCGACCATACCAACGCATGCGTTCAAAGCCTTCCGGAAGTTCCATACGATAACCAATACGGGGAATAATTACACCTTTTGTTGAAGGAATAATAGTGCTATTAACCAAAATAGAACCATCGGCAGCCACCGTATATTCTATATTAGTTCGATAATCAAAACCCGTTTTTCCCCGATATAGATTCTCTATCTGCAGAGTTACCTTATTATCTTCTTTCCGCACATTCCAATGTCCAGGTTCAAGAGTCATTTGATACAAGCCTTTCTGATACCAGTCACCATCCACTTGCTTATCATTATCAGTAGGAGCACGGAAAGCATTCAATTCCAACCCTTTACTAATCATGGGCAATTCATTTAATGTATAAGAAGAGATCGTTCCCTGCTGCTTTGAAAAAGACGCTTCAAACTGCGAGCCTTTTACCAGATATGCATCATCAGTCTCTATCAGATCAATACTACCTTCTCCTGCTTTAAATACAGGCTTCGCACTATCAGAAAGTTTGAATTGCTCTGATGCTACCTCATATCCAGCCTTTTCCCATTCAGTATCTTGCTTTTGACAGAAGCGGAACTTTATAAAGTATTCGGCTCCCGGAATTTTATTGATCTGATTATCAGCTATAGTAATGACCTTACTGTCCTGTGCGTTCAAGGACAATTCTTCCAGATTAGCCGAGAATACAACTTTTCCATCCTCTTCAATCTCATACCTTCCATATAAGTCATCCAACCCTGCATGAAATCTCTTATTAGTCAGTTTATACGTCCCATTTCCCATAGCCTCAACCCATACAGGCTGATGTATTTTTTTCACCTCGTATGCCTTGGCAGAGTATGTACGATCGGAAAAGATTACGCCATTCGTGCAAAAATTACCGTCATTCGGTGTATCTCCAAAATCTCCTCCGAAGGCCATATAATAACCGGAACCATCCGGAGCAGGCATCTTAATACTTTGATCTACCCAGTCCCAGATAAAGCCACCGACAAGTGCAGGATAGCGCTCATAAGTTTCCCAATATTCTTTGAAATTCCCGATTGAATTACCCATCGCATGAGCATATTCACAAACCACATGAGGTTTGACCGTTTCTCCATTCTGGAATTTCTGTAGACGCTCCTTCCCTACGCTTTCCAGCCATTGCACATCGGGGTACATAGAACTAGTTACATCGCAATAAGAGCTATTACCTTCATAGTGAGTAGGACGAGTATCATCGAGTTTCTTAACAGCCTCTGCAGCAGATTTAAAGTTAATGCCATTACCGGATTCGTTGCCCAACGACCACATGACTATAGAAGCATGATTTTTATAGCGTCGCACCATATTCTCACTGCGTTCCGTAAATGCTTTCACCCATGAAGGTTCAGAGGACAATGCCATAAGACCATGGCATTCTACATTGGCTTCGGAAAGAACATATATACCATATCTGTCACATAAATCATAGAAATAAGGATTATTAGGATAATGAGAAGTACGTACAGCATTAATATTCAATGACTTCATCAACTGCACATCTTTTTCCATTTCTTCTTTAGATACCGTACGACCATTCTCCGAACTATGGTCGTGTCTGTCAACTCCCTTAAACAAAGTTGATTTTCCATTAATCAACAGCCGACCATCTTGCGCTAGTTCAATCTTACGAAAACCGACCTTGACACTACGAATATCTACAGTTTTCCCTTTTTGCTTCAAAAGAATAGTGAGATTATAAAGGTTGGGCGTTTCTGCCGTCCATTTCAAAGGATTCACAACCTCAAACTGAAGTTTATTCGTTCCCGTTACAGCACGCGCATTTTGGGTAGCAATCTCTTTACCATTCTGATCCGTCACCTTCACTTGAATCTCGTTATTACTTCTTTTACCTGTAATATCTATATCCAGAGAGACGGATGCATTTTTATACTCCTTGTCTAAATCCGTACGGAAGAAGAAGTCTCTGATTTGCGTTTTAGGAGCCGACCACAAAAATACATCTCTGAATATACCGCTGAAACGCCAGAAATCCTGACACTCCAGAAAGCTACCATCTGTAAAGCGATACACCTCGACAGCAAGAACATTCTTTCCAGCTTTCAGATAAGGAGTCAGATTAAATTCGGCAGGCAGGTAGCTGTCCTCCGAATAGCCGACCTTTTTACCATTCACCCAAATATAAAAACCGGCTTCTACCCCATTAAAACGAATAAAGATGTCACGTCCTTTCCATGAATCAGGCAATATAAACTCCCTGCGATAACTACCGACAGGATTAGGCATCGTCGCAAAAGTATAGTTAGACGGACGAGGTTGAATTACATTAGGCCACTGAATCTTTTTCCAATCCCACTCACAAAAAGGATAAATCACATTGCAATATAAGGGCTTATCCCAGTTTTTATTATGTCTTACGGCCTCTATCTGCCAAGTTGCAGGGACTTTAATATTATCCCATTGGCTTACATCATATTCCGGTTTACAGAAATCCTGCGGTCGGTCTTTCGGATCAGCCACCCAGTGAAATTTCCATATTCCATTCAGCGTTTTGTAATAAGGTGACTCTTCAATAGTCAGATTCATTGCTTGTTGTTCATCGGTAAAAGGAATAGCAATCTGAACTGCTTCTTCCTTATTGACTCCCGAGACCAGCTCATTGCTCCACTCCGGCTTATCCGTGGTTTGTGCTGTTACAGATAAAGACATAAACAAAAGTGCAATCCATGCACTTCGCATGATTCGTAGTTTCATAATAATTGATTGAGTTATTTAGTTTAAATGTTCTTCTATAATATTTTCCTAAAATTTATTCGATTACAAATGTAGCGGCTTTTACCTATTTCATACCATAAATTTGTGACATTATTATACACATTTATCAAATATAACCGAATAATCTTCACTATGATCAGATTATTTCCTAATTTGAACAATCGTTTACACCTTTTCTTCTTTTAAATCTCTATTTTTACAATCAGCTAAGGCACTTAAATTATACAATAACAAAAATTACAAAACATGAGAAAAGCACATCTGATGCTAGTTGGTTTACTACTCTCTTTTGCAGCAAACGCAACCAATGATATTCCCCGGCCGGAATATCCCCGCCCACAATTTGAAAGAACTACCTGGGTTAATTTAAATGGTACGTGGACATATGAATTCGATCTTGATGATTCCGGGAAAAAGCGTAACTTACCTACGGCAAAGGAGCTTAGCAAACCAATTACGGTTCCTTTCTGCCCGGAAAGCAAACTATCCGGAGTTAATCATACGGACTTTATAAAAAAAATGTGGTATCAACGTTCTCTGCCGATACCCGCTGACTGGAGCAACAAGAAGATTTTACTCCATTTCGGTGCTGTCGACTATTTAGCAGAGATTTATATCGACGGACGCCTCGTCGGTTTTCATAACGGCGGGAGCTCTCCTTTTGTAATAGATATCAGTCGCATAGCCAAACCCGGGAATAGCCACAATCTGGTAGTATCCGTGTCCGATGATGCAAAATCAGGTCGTCAGGCATGCGGCAAACAGTCTCCGGAGAAGAACTCCTTTGCCTGTTTTTATACCCGTGTCACAGGTATCTGGCAAACGGTGTGGATGGAAGCGCTCTCTCCCTGTGGACTGAAATCGGCAAATACCTATCCGGATATCGACAATAATCAATTGATCATTACTCCGGAATTCTATCAGATATCCAATGACCAGACACTGGAAGTTACGATCTATGACAGCCAGAAAAAAGTCGCTCAAGTGACATCAAAATGTGCTAATGGCAGTAACCTGATCTTACCGATAAAGAATATGAAGCTCTGGAGCCCCGAAACTCCCCACCTTTACGATATCAGTTACTGCGTCAAAGATGCCAAAGGGCAGACCATCGATGAGGTAAAATCATATGTAGGTATGCGCAAAGTGCATACAGCCAATGGCAAATTTTACCTGAATAACGAGCCTTATTTCCAGCGCTTGGTTATGAATCAGGGGTATTATCCTGATGGAATCTGGACTGCACCTACCGATGAAGCCCTTAAAAATGATATTTTACTAAGTAAGAAAGCCGGCTTCAACGGGGCACGGCTTCATCAAAAGTTTTTTGAAGAACGATTCCATTACTGGGCAGATAAGCTGGGATTTATCACTTGGGG
>OBYQ01000950.1_pt1 | contig 18685 bp, 12 predicted proteins | sample 1538221 | NCBI WGS metagenome assembly OBYQ01 (sample SAMEA2580200, study PRJEB22360) | human gut metagenome | biome: human gut; feature: human-associated habitat; material: faeces | place: Denmark | collected 2008/2010
AGAAATATGTGGGGGCGGCGGCAAGCCCGGGTAGTATGGCAGCGGTTACGGTTTTCACGAAATCAGGAGCGGCATCGGAAACCACCGGCGGTCGATTGGCGCTATGCGGATTAACTGGCTGCAGTGGAACTTCTTCTACGGATTCACGTGCCAGCGCCAGAGCCTGCCAGTTGCGTTCCACCAGATCCTGGCCTTTGCTACTGTAACTTTTGGCAATCGCACCCTGCAATTCTGCGAGGGCACTATCGCCAGGCAGAATCTGCGTCAGATGGAAAAAAGCCATCTGCATGACGGTATTAATACGGGCCGCCAGGCCACATTCGCGGGCGATTTTCGCCGCGTTAATCACATAGAAGCGCGCTTTTTTCTGGTTTAGCACGGCCTGAACTTCCTGCGGCAAGCGCGACCACACTTCAGCTGCGCTGTACGGCGTGTTGAGCAGGAAAATGCCGCCAGGTTTTAAACGCTCAGCCATCTGATATTTATCGATAAACTGCAACTGGTGGCAGCCAACAAAATCAGCCTGGGAAATGAGATAAGCGGAACGAATCGGCTGTTCGCTCACGCGAAGGTGAGAAACCGTCAGGCCGCCCGCCTTTTTGGAGTCGTAAACAAAATAGCCCTGTGCGTACCACGGCGTGGAATTTCCGATAATCTTGATATTGTTTTTGGTCGCGGAAACGCTGCCATCACTACCAAGGCCATAAAACAAGGCTTCCAGTTTCGCCGAGTTTGGTAGGGTGTTTTCCGGCAACGGCAGTGACAGATTGGTTACATCATCGTAAATACCAACCGTAAAGCGCGCTTTCGGTTTAGCCGCGTTGAGCTCGGCAAATACCGCCAGTACACAGTCCGGGCCAAATTCTTTGGATGAAAGACCATAGCGCCCACCAATGACACGGGGCAGGGTTTCGCGCTCGCCATTATTAAAGGCTTCTGCCAGTGCGGTCATCACATCCAGGTACAGGGGTTCCGCTTGCGCACCTGGCTCTTTGGTGCGATCCAGCACCGCCACTATCCGAACAGAGTCCGGCAATGCTTGCAGCAAGTGTTTGGCGGAGAAGGGGCGGTACAGGCGAACTTTCAGCACGCCGACTTTTTCGCCACGGGTCAGCAATTCACCAACCACTTCTTCACATGTGCCAATGGCTGAGCCCATCAGGATAATCACCCGTTCCGCTTGCGGATGCCCGTAATACTCAAACGGCTGATACTGACGACCTGTCGCGGCAGCGAAATCATTCATCGCCTGTTCAACATGGTCATAGACTGCGTTGTACCATGGGTTGGTGGCTTCGCGAGACTGGAAATAAGTGTCAGGATTGGCGGACGTACCGCGGATCACCGGATGTTCCGGGTTGAGTGCCCGGGCGCGATGAGCATCAATTTCTGCCTGCGGCATCAGTTCAAGAATCGTGTCATCGGCCAGCGGGACAATTTTATTGATTTCGTGAGATGTGCGGAAACCATCAAAGAAATGAATAAATGGCACGCGGCTTTTCAGCGTCGCGATGTGCGAAATGAGAGCAAAGTCTTGCGCTTCCTGGACGCTTGCTGCACACAACATCGCGCAACCCGTCTGGCGCACCGCCATAACGTCGGAATGATCGCCAAAAATAGAGAGTGCATGTGTGGCAACGGTACGTGCCGCAACATGCAGGACAAACGGCGTCAGTTCGCCTGCCAGTTTGTACAGCGTTGGGATCATCAGCAGCAAACCCTGCGATGACGTAAACGATGTTGAGAGGGCACCAGTTTGCAAAGCACCATGCACGGTAGCGATAGCACCCGCTTCCGACTGCATTTCAACCACGCGTGGTGTGTCTCCCCAAACGTTTTTCAAGCCGTTTCCGGCCCATGCATCAGCCTGTTCTGCCATCGTGGAACTGGGGGTAATAGGGTAGATGGCGATAACTTCACTGGTGCGAAACGCCACCGAAGCAACCGCGCCATTACCGTCAATAGTAATCATATGACACCCTTACATTGCGCAAATGAGGGGCGCACGAAATTGCTGCGCGCCCAGTAGTAATCGTTCAATTTTAGCAAATGGCTTTCTTCTGCATTTTCGCTTTTGTGTCCCCCACATCAGCGTAATGAATGTTTTGATCAAACAGAGGGCAAAAAAATAGCCATAAAAAAGTAAAAATGCGGGGCAACGCGCAGGACAGCTCTCGACGCCGCCCTCTGTGCTGCCTATTATTTATGGCGGTGTCGTTTGGCTTGAAGATCAGAGGAAGAAAAGATGCGAGCAGCGTTTTGGGTAGGGTGTGCCGCTTTATTGTTGTCGGCGTGTAGTAGTGAACCTGTTCAGCAGGCGACTGCGGCGCACGTAGCGCCAGGTTTAAAAGCGTCGATGTCCAGTAGTGGAGAAGCAAATTGTGCAATGATCGGCGGTTCGCTTTCTGTTGCCCGCCAACTGGATGGTACGGCGATTGGGATGTGTGCATTACCCAACGGCAAACGCTGTAGCGAACAGTCACTTGCCGCCGGGAGCTGTGGCAGCTATTTATTCATTAAAACCGCCAGCTTATAAGTTAATGTCTGTTTCGCGGTCGCCAGCGTTAACTGGTTCGCGGTCAGATCCACTTGTGCACCTTCTTTCAGCATTTCGCTAATGGTGTTATCGAGTTCATTAAGCTGCGGGTTAGCGCACATCATACGGGTCATTGCCAGCCCTTTGGCGGTCAGTTCACCATTAGACAGTTTGCCTTCACCGCTAAAGCGGTTACACATGCTGCCGGAAATCATCATCTTTTCACCAAAGCTGATTTCTGGCGGATTTTTATCGCTGGTCACGGGCTTACCGTTTACGCTTTCCAGCACAAAGCGATGATGCTGTAGCTGTTCTGGCGTTACAGCAATTTTGTCACTACTTACACATCCCGCCATCAGCAGGCTTAGCGCAACAAGCGCGGCTACTTTCTTCATTGTGGTTCTCAATTACTGTTTCTGATTCAGGACTATTTTAAGAATAGAGGATGAAAGGTCTTTGGGGATTATCTGAATAAGCTCCCCTGGAATGCAGGGGAGCGGCAAGATTAAACCAGTTCGTTCGGGCAGGTTTCGCCTTTTTCCAGATTGCTTAAGTTTTGCAGCGTAGTCTGAGAAATACTGGTCAGAGCTTCTGCTGTCAGGAATGCCTGGTGCCCGGTAAACAACACGTTGTGGCAGGCAGACAAGCGACGGAATACGTCATCCTGGATCACGTCGTTGGATTTATCTTCAAAGAACAGATCGCGTTCGTTCTCATACACGTCCATACCCAACGAACCAATTTTCTGATTTTTCAGCGCTTCAATTGCCGCCTGAGAATCAATCAATGCACCGCGACTGGTATTGACGATCATCACGCCATTTTTCATCTGATCGAAGGCGGCTTCGTTCAACAGATGGTAGTTTTCCGGTGTCAGCGGGCAGTGCAGAGAGATAACGTCTGATTCAGAGAACAGGGTTGGCAGATCGACATACTCCACACCGAGTTCCAGCGCCGCCGCACTTGGATACGGATCGAACGCCAGCAGACGCATACCAAAACCTTTCAGAATGCGCAGCATTGCCACACCGATTTTACCGGTACCGATAACGCCTGCCGTTTTGCCATACATAGTAAAGCCGGTCAGACCTTCCAGAGAGAAGTTAGCGTCACGGGTACGCTGATATGCGCGGTGAATACGGCGGTTCAGCGTCATCATCATACCGATGGCGTGTTCAGCAACGGCCTCTGGATCATAGGCTGGAACACGGACTACTTTGAGCCCCAGTTCTTTTGCCGCGTCAAGGTCGACGTTATTGAAACCGGCACAGCGCAAGGCGATATATTTAACGCCGTGCTTTTTCAGCTCTTCCAGCACCGGGCGGCTGCCGTCATCGTTTACGAAAATACATACCGCTTCGCAGCCATTGGCAGTTTTAGCGGTTTTTTCCGTCAGCAGAAAGTCAAAAAATTCCAGCTCAAAGCCAAAGGACTCGTTCACCTGTTGCAGGTACTTCTTGTCGTACTGTTTTGTGCTATAAACGGCGAGTTTCATAAGACTTTCTCCAGTGATGTTGAATCACATTTAAGCTACTAAAAATATTTTACAAAATTTCAAATATAATTGAAAGATATGGCGATATTGAAAAATTCATCAACAACTATGCTTAGTGTAGGCGCAACCTTCAACTGAACGGTTAAACATGCCACAATACCCGTATTGAATGCTTAATTTTTCGCTAAATCAGGATATTGACTACCCATGCTGGGTAAATATAAAGCCGTTCTCGCGCTGTTATTACTGATTATTCTTGTGCCGTTGACGCTGCTGATGACGCTAGGGCTGTGGGTTCCCACGCTGGCGGGCATCTGGCTACCGCTCGGGACACGTATTGCATTAGATGAAAGCCCACGCATTACGCGTAAAGGTTTAATCATCCCCGATCTCCGTTATCTGGTGGGAGATTGTCAGCTTGCGCATATCACCAACGCCAGCCTTTCACATCCCAGCCGCTGGTTATTGAACGTCGGCACGGTAGAACTTGATTCTGCTTGTCTGGCGAAATTGCCGCAGACGGAGCAATCGGCAGCCGCTCCAAAAACCCTCGCGCAGTGGCAGTCCATGCTGCCTAACACCTGGATCAATATCGATAAACTGATTTTTTCTCCCTGGCAGGAATGGCAGGGAAAACTCTCTCTCGCATTAACCTCCGATATCCAGCAACTGCGTTATCAGGGCGAAAAAGTTAAATTTCAAGGCCAGCTGAAAGGGCAACAACTTACAGTCAGCGAACTGGATGTCGCCGCGTTTGAAAATCAGCCGCCGGTAAAACTGGTGGGGGAATTTACTATGCCGCTCGTGCCGGATGGACTTCCGGTAAGTGGTCATGCTACTGCGACGTTAAACTTACCGCAGGAGCCTTCACTGGTGGATGCCGAGCTGGACTGGCAGGAAAATAGCGGGCAATTGATTGTGCTGGCACGGGATAACGGCGATCCGTTGCTCGATTTGCCGTGGCAAATTACTCGTCAACAATTGACCGTAAGCGATGGTCGCTGGAGCTGGCCGTATGCAGGTTTTCCTTTAAGTGGCCGACTGGGTGTCAAAGTCGACAACTGGCAGGCAGGGCTCGAGAACGCTCTGGTCAGCGGGCGACTGAGTGTGCTGACCCAGGGACAAGCGGGTAAAGGCAACGCGGTGTTAAATTTTGGCCCAGGAAAATTAAGCATGGATAACAGCCAGCTGTCTCTGCAGCTGACCGGTGAAGCGAAACAGGCGGACCTCATTTTATATGCCCGTTTACCTGCGCAGCTAAGCGGAAGTCTGTCTGACCCAACGCTGACCTTTGAGCCAGGCGCGTTATTACGTTCGAAGGGAAGAGTCATTGATTCGCTGGACATCGATGAAATCCGCTGGCCTTTAGCGGGTGTAAAAGTCACCCAACGTGGTGTTGACGGACGTTTGCAGGCCATTTTGCAGGCGCATGAAAATGAACTGGGCGATTTCGTGCTACATATGGATGGGCTGGCGAATGATTTTCTCCCTGACGCTGGCCGCTGGCAGTGGCGCTACTGGGGAAAAGGGAGTTTTACACCGATGAATGCCACCTGGGATGTCGCAGGAAAAGGTGAGTGGCATGACAGCACGATTACGCTGACCGATCTCTCCACCGGTTTCGACCAGTTACAATACGGTACGATGACGGTAGAAAAGCCGCGATTAATTCTCGACAAGCCCGTCGTCTGGGGACGTGACGCACAGCATCCCTCATTCAGCGGCGCGCTGTCACTGGACGCCGGGCAAACGCTGTTCACTGGCGGCAGTGTGTTACCGCCATCAACCTTAAAATTTAGTGTCGATGGGCGTGATCCGACGTATTTCCTCTTTAAAGGCGATTTACATGCTGGTGAGATTGGCCCGGTTCGGGTAAATGGTCGCTGGGACGGTATTCGTCTGCGCGGTAACGCCTGGTGGCCTAAACAATCACTGACTGTATTCCAGCCGCTGGTGCCACCCGACTGGAAGATGAACTTACGCGATGGTGAACTGTATGCTCAGGTTGCATTTTCAGCTGCGCCTGAACAAGGATTCCGCGCGGGAGGGCACGGCGTGTTGAAGGGTGGTAGTGCCTGGATGCCAGATAATCAGGTTAACGGTGTCGATTTTGTCCTGCCTTTCCGTTTTGCCGATGGAGCCTGGCATCTGGGGACTCGCGGTCCCGTTACGTTGCGAATTGCCGAAGTGATTAATCTGGTGACAGCGAAAAATATTACGGCTGATTTGCAAGGTCGTTATCCGTGGACTGAAGAAGAACCATTGCTGTTGACTGATGTTAGCGTTGATGTGTTAGGCGGTAACGTGCTGATGAAACAATTACGTATGCCGCAACATGACCCGGCGCTGTTGCGGCTGAATAATCTTTCCTCCAGCGAACTGGTTAGCGCCGTCAATCCGAAACAATTCGCCATGTCCGGGGCATTTAGTGGTGCATTGCCGTTATGGCTAAACAACGAAAAATGGATAGTGAAAGACGGCTGGCTGGCAAATAGCGGGCCAATGACCTTGCGGCTGGATAAAGACACCGCAGATGCGGTGGTGAAAGACAATATGACCGCGGGTTCAGCAATTAACTGGTTGCGCTATATGGAAATTAGCCGTTCATCGACAAAAATTAATTTAGATAATCTCGGTTTATTAACCATGCAGGCCAATATTACAGGTACCAGTCGCGTTGATGGTAAAAGCGGTACGGTAAATCTTAATTACCATCATGAAGAGAATATTTTTACGCTGTGGCGCAGTTTACGCTTTGGCGATAATCTCCAGGCATGGCTGGAGCAGAACGCGCGTCTACCGGGAAATGACTGTTCGCAAGGAAAAGAGTGTGAGGATAAACAATGAAAATTTTACTGGCTGCGTTGACGTCATCTTTTATGCTGGTTGGCTGTACGCCTCGCATTGAAGTCGCTGCACCTAAGGAACCGATCACTATCAATATGAACGTTAAAATTGAGCATGAGATCATCATCAAGGCAGACAAAGATGTCGAAGAGCTGCTTGAGACCCGTAGCGATCTTTTTTGAGGTGATGATGAAAAGAACATTACTTCTTTGTGCATTTCTTGTTGGCTTGGTAAGCAGCAATGTAATGGCATTGACTCTGGATGAAGCCAGAACTCAGGGGCGGGTAGGGGAAACATTTTATGGTTATCTGGTTGCGCTGAAAACAGATGCTGAAACTGAGAAATTAGTAACCGACATCAATGCCGAACGTAAAGCGAGCTATCAACAACTGGCAAAGCAAAATAATGTGTCGGTGGATGATATCGCGAAACTCGCCGGGCAAAAGCTCGTAGAACGGGCCAAACCCGGGGAATATGTACAAGGGATAAACGGTAAATGGGTGCGAAAATTTTAATAGCAAAACCGCAATATCGGGATAACGCTACAGGAGAAGACGTTTAATCTATTTTCCGGAAACATTTTGCTCTTTTAATTATAAGGATGAGTTATGTTTCGGCTCTAATTTATTTATTCGAGTATTGATTTATACCGTTTTTTCATTAAATAAATATCTATGTGACGCATTTGAATTTATAATTTATATAATATACATAATTTGTATGTTTCGCGGGTTTATTTATTTCTCTGTATTATAAATCCAGATTGTCAGAGAATATGTTTGATTAGGTAACAATCTACTGGCAATATTGGACGTCCTCTATGTTTTAAATAATCAATTGGTCGGGTCAGGGTATCCGACCTTCTTTATATTCGCCAGAAGGATTTATTATGCAAAGGAAAACTCTATTGTCGGCCTGTATTGCATTAGCTCTGAGTGGTCAGGGTTGGGCGGCAGATATTACAGAAATAGAAACCACCACAGGTGAAAAGAAAAATACCAATGTGACTTGTCCAGCAGATCCTGGAAAACTCAGTCCAGAAGAGCTTAAACGCTTACCCTCTGAATGCTCCTCTGTAGTCGAACAGAACCTGATGCCATGGCTTGTCACAGGTGCTGCTACTGCGTTAATCACAACCTTAGCCATAGTGGAACTAAACGACGATGATGATCATCATCGCAATAATTCTCCACTTCCACCAACTCCACCTGATGATGATTCAGACGACACTCCAGTTCCTCCAACTCCTGGCGGAGATGAGATAATACCAGACGATGGTCCGGATGATACCCCGACGCCTCCCAAACCGATTTCGTTTAATAATGACGTTATCCTCGATAAAACAGAAAAAACGTTAACTATTCGCGATTCAGTTTTTACTTATACCGAGAATGCTGACGGGACTATTTCTCTGCAAGATAGCAATGGGCGTAAGGCGACTATTAATCTTTGGCAGATTGATGAAACGAATAACACGGTTGCCCTTGAAGGGATGAGCGCAGATGGTGCAACGAAGTGGCAATATAATCACAACGGTGAGCTCGTTATTACGGGCGACAATACCACAGTAAACAACACTGGAAAAACCATCGTCGACGGCAAAGGCGCCACCGGAACTGAAATCGCGGGTAATAACGCGGTGGTGAACCAGGACGGCGAGCTGGATGTGAGCGGCGGCGGTCACGGTATTGATATCACCGGCGACAGTGCAACGGTGGATAACAAAGGCGGTATGACCGTCGCGGATGCGGATTCGATTGGCATTCAGATAGACGGCGACAAGGCGGTCGTGAACAACGACGGTGACAATGCCATCAGCAACGGCGGCACCGGCACGCAGGTTAACGGCGACGAAGCCACCGTGAACAATAACGGCAACACCACCGTTGACGGCAAGGATTCCACGGGCACCGAGATAAACGGTGACAAAGCCATCGTCAACAACGACGGTGACAGCACGATCCTTGATGGCGGCACCGGAACCCGCATTACGGGTGATGATGCGACGGCCAACAACAGCGGCAATACCACCGTTGATGGTCAGGGTTCGACCGGAACTGAAATCGCGGGTAACAACGCGGTGGTGAACCAGGACGGCGAGCTGGATGTGAGCGGCGGCGGTCACGGCATTTATATCACTGGTGATAGCGCCACTGTAATCAACAAAGGCAATATAACTGTCACGGATAAAGATTCGGTTGGTGTACTGATTAATGGTGATCGAGCGACCTTTGCCAATACGGGTCATATTGACGTCAATAATTCAGCTACTGGGTTTAGCATCGCAACCAGTGAGGGAGTTATCTCATTAACTGGCAGTATGGATGTAGGTGACATCTCAACAGGAATGGTGCTCAGCGGAGATGGCAACAGCGTGACGCTGGCAGTAGAAGATCTTAATGTTACTGGGCAGAAAGCGATGGGTGTCGACATTTCTGGTGATAGTAACGACATTGATATCGCTGGCAATATCTTGGTTGATAAAGATCAAACTGCAGATAATGCGGCAGACTATTTCTTCGAGTCATCTGTCGGGGTGAATGTCACGGGTAACAATAATACAGTATCTCTAAATGGCGAATTAACAGTTGTCTCTGACAGCGAATTAACCTCAAGATCTCATGGCAAGCGTGATGGGAGTCAAGAAAATATCTCCGGGCTGATTGTGTCTGGTGATAATAATACAATAAGCCTAAATGGCGGTATACAGTTTATCGGTGAGCAAAAAATACTGGCGGATGGTTCAGATATTGCATCTCTGCGTAAAGGATTTAGTGATACCTCCATAATCAGCGTTGATGGGAACTCATCAGTATATTTGAATGGGACTTCGACAATAGGTGGCGACCTTCCTTTAGGCTATACAAGCATTATTCAGTTAAAAAATAAAGCTATCCTGGAAATTGGTCGTGATGCTTTGTTGGGTGTAAAGGATATTAAATCGTTTAATAACTATTACGAGCCAGTACCGAAGATTATAAAGGCTACTACAGGTTCTAAGGTCATCAATAATGGCAATATAGATATCCAAAATATCGGTTTTATTTCAGTGTCAGGTGAAGATACGTCGGGCACTAATAATGGCAACATTACGCTATCACAGTACGATTACGGCAACATGATGTCAGGTACTAATGCTCTGTTAAGTACCGATGGAGGCAGTGTTGTTAACAACGGCACCATCATCGGGAAGGTCATGGAGCAAAGTAGCGTTATTAATCGATTTGAGACGACCGACGTTACTTATGATGAGTTGTTTAATAATAGCGTTACGGGCATAACCGGAATGCTTTCTAAAACCGGTGCTATGGGCATTAATAATGTAAACGGCATTATTGATATGTATGGACGCGGTAGCGTGGGTATGTTGGCGGTTACTCAAGCGATTATAGAAAATGCTGGCACCATCAAACTGGACTCTCTATGGGTTGATGCTAACGATACCACTGCGTTACCCGATAATATCGCTATCAGTAATGCCCGTTATTATGGTGCAGGGATGGCGGTAGGTTCAGATAGCTATGGTAGCCCGGATGCAAATGTCACAGCTATTAACCAATTAGGTGGTGTGATTAGTGTCTATAATGCTGGGGTCGGTATGGCCGCTTACGGCGGTAGTAATATGGTTATTAACCAAGGTACGATTAACCTGGAGAAAAATGAAAACTATAGCAGTAGTCTGAGTGCAAATACGCTAGTTGGTATGGCGGTTTATCAACACGGCACTGCTATTAACGATAAAACTGGCGTGATTAATATTAATGTCGATACCGGCCAGGCGTTTTATAACGACGGTACAGGGACAATCCTGAATTATGGTGAGATAAACCTTCTCGGTTCTCCAATGGACAGTGCAGATCCCCATATGGGGGCTACCCCAGATAATCTGGATCTGCTGTCAGCACTAACAGGCAGCGGCGAAACGGATATGCGAACTGCTTCAAGTGGTGGGTTTGTGACGACCAAAGCGCTGGCAAACTACGGCAATGAAACGCTAAATAGTAATGTGACCGCCAAAGCGTGGCTTTATAACCAGGATAAGGCCAATCTGACAATTAACGGAGAGCTATCCGTTGGGCAAGGGCTGGAAAATAGCGGATTACTGGATTCTGACACCATTAGTGCAGCAGCGAATGTCTATAACCGTGCATCGGGTAGCATTATTACCGACCTGTTAATGTTAACGAGTGGTAACTCGTTTTTTAACGAGGGTAATTTCAGCGGATCTATAGTTGGCAACAGCTATAGGCAAAATGTGGTTAATACCGGAAGTATGACAGTCACGGCTGATGGTACATCGCTCATCGGCGGCAGCTTTGTGCTTTATAACGAAGCGGGGGCAATACTCAGCAACAGCAACAGCGCCGTTTCGGGTGGAGAAAATGCCATTGTTAACATAACCCGCACCAGCGATTCACTCGCGCAAGTTAACCGCGGCACTATTACCGCGACCAACGGCTACAGTGCGATTAAAACGGCAAGTACGGGTTCTAACAGCAACGGAAAATGGATCTGGAATACCGATACGGGTGTAATTAGCGGCGTGAGTCCTAATGCACTGTTAATTGATCTTGGTCGCGGCTATAACTTTGCCAACGCAGGCACTATTAATGTGCAGGGTGATGGTGCAGTCGCTATCAGCGGGGGAACCACCAGCTATACGGTTCAACTGGTGAACAGTGGGACCATCAATGTCGGTACGGCGCAGGGTAAAGCGGACGGCACTAACGGTACTGGTTTAATTGGTATCAAGGGGAATGGCCGTGAGACGACAATTAATAACGCACAAAGCGGTGTAATTAACGTTTACGCAGATAACTCCTGGGCTTTCGGAGGACAGACTAAAACGATCATCAATAATGGTGAAATCAACCTGCTGTGTGATATGGGATGTGATATTTATGCACCGGGCACCACCGGTACACTGAACGATCATAACAGTACTACTGATATTATTGTTCCTGCCGCAACGAGCACACCTACGCAGGGGTCAGTACCCACAGTACCTGCGGACTCCAGTGCACAGCAAAAACTGACTAACTACACTATTGGTACCAATAGCGATGGCACCTCTGGTATGTTGAAAGCCAATAACCTTGTCATCAGCGACAACGTCAAGGTAAATACCGGATTCAGTGCAGGTACTGCCGACACGACTGTTGTGATTAATGATGTTTTCAAAGGTGAAAATATTTCCGGGGCTGAGAATATTTCTTCTTCCACGGTAATGTGGAATGCTCAGGGCAGCACTGATGCAAGCGGCAACGTAGACGTCACGATGACCAAAAACGCCTATACGGATGTTGTGACGGATTCTTCAGTTAATAATGTCGCTCAGGTACTGGATACGGGTTACACCAATAACGACCTGTACACTAGTCTGAACGTAGGAACGACTGCTGAACTGAACAGTGCGCTGAAACAAATTAGCGGCAGCCAGGCAACCACGGTATTCAATGAAGCACGAGTGTTAAGTAACCGTTTCAGCATGCTGTCAGATGCTGCACCGGAAGTTGCAAACGGTCTGGCCTTCAACGTGGTAGCGAAAGGCGACCCGCGTGCTGAACTGGGAAATAATACACAGTACGACATGATGGCGCTGCGTAAATCCATGACACTGACTGAATATCAGAATCTGAGTCTGGAATACGGTATTGCGCGTCTGGATGGTAATGGTTCAGATACCGCAGGCGATAATGGTGTGACTGGCGGTTACAGCCAGTTCTTCGGTCTGAAACACCAGATGGCGTTTGACAACGGTATGAGCTGGAATAACGCCCTGCGTTATGATGTGCATAATCTCGATAGCAGTCGCTCGATAGCTTACGGCGACGTCAATAAAACCGCTGATGCTAATGTGAAACAGCAGTATCTGGAATTCCGTAGTGAAGGGGCAAAAACCTTTGAACTGCGTGAAGGTCTGAATGTGACACCTTATGCGGGTGTGAAACTGCGTCACACACTGGAAGGTGGCTATCAGGAACGCAATGCGGGTGACTTTAACCTGAGCATGAACAGCGGCAGCGAAACGGCGGTGGACAGCATCGTTGGGCTGAAACTGGACTATGCAGGGAAAGAAGGCTGGAGTGCGAACGCCACGCTGGAAGGTGGGCCGAATCTGAGCTATGTGAAAAGTCAGCGAACTGCGAGCATTTCGGGCGCGGGAAGCCAGCGTTTCAACATTGATGATGGTCAGAATGGTGGTGGTTTCAACAGCCTGGCGACAATGGGTGTGAAATACAGCAGCCAGGAAAGTGCGTTGCAGGTAGATGCATTCCACTGGAAAGAAGACGGCATCAGCGATAAAGGTGTGATGCTAAACTTCAAGAAAACATTCTAATTTTTAGCATGTAATACATAAACCGCAACGCTGATACAGGTTGCGGTTTTTTATTGCCGGATGCGGTGCTTGACGTGTCTTAACCTGCCTGGGGTTTCGTGTCTTTCAGGACAACAGTACAACTCATCCCGCAATCTTGTTTACACCCTCGCATTATTTATCTCTATTCATTTCTATACTGATTTTTCTTAATCCGTTGTATTACAGGGCAGGGTGCGATGAGCAGCAACACATTTACTCTCGGTACAAAATCCGTTAACCGTCTTGGTTATGGCGCGATGCAACTGGCTGGTCCTGGGGTTTTTGGCCCCCCAAGAGATCGCCACGTCGCTATAACCGTGCTGCGTGAGGCGCTGGCATTGGGCGTCAATCATATTGATACCAGCGACTTTTATGGTCCGCACGTCACCAATCAGATTATCCGCGAAGCGCTTTATCCGTACTCTGACGACCTGACAATTGTCACTAAAATTGGTGCGCGGCGTGGAGAGGACGCATCCTGGTTACCCGCATTTTCTCCGGCAGAGCTGCAAAAAGCGGTACACGATAATCTACGTAATCTCGGCCTGGACGTACTGGATGTGGTTAACCTGCGCGTTATGATGGGGGATGGTCATGGCCCAGCGGAAGGATCGATTGAGGCCAGCCTGACAGTGCTGGCGGAGATGCAACAACAAGGCCTGGTAAAACATATTGGCCTGAGTAACGTCACACCGACGCAGGTTGCAGAGGCGCGAAAGATTGCCGAAATCGTCTGCGTGCAGAACGAATACAACATTGCCCACCGTGCTGATGACGCAATGATTGATGCTTTGGCTCGTGATGGCATTGCCTACGTGCCATTCTTTCCGCTCGGGGGCTTTACGCCGCTGCAATCCTCCACGCTTTCCGATGTTGCTACAAGCCTTAATGCGACACCAATGCAGGTGGCGCTGGCGTGGCTGTTACAACGTTCACCGAATATTTTGTTGATTCCTGGAACATCTTCTGTTGCGCATTTACGGGAGAATATGGCTGCTGAAAAATTTCATCTTTCTGAGAAAGTGTTGTCTACGTTGGATGGTATTTCGCGAGAATAACGAATATACAAAAGGGAAAGATGCATTTCCCTTTTGTTTCTTTTTTAATGGCATGGAGTGCATATGTTTAAGGCCAGGATTTGCGGCTGGATAATCAGGGAAAAGGCGATGGATTCATTGATTCGTACAGTGATAGATGGTATCTCACTGATATCCAGACGGTAATCAAACAGATGTGTAGGGCATTCATCCACCACATCTTGATATATTCCGAATTTACGTTGATGCTGCGCGTTGTGATATCTCCGCCGTCGGAATTGATGCACCATAGAGTAAACTGAATATCACGGAATGATAAATGACGCTCTACCAGATAAAACCGCTCTTTCAGTCGCTGTTAAGGCCGACGATGTTTTGGCTTTATAAGCACCATGTTACAGCGAATCACATCACTCTTGCTGCACTGGCGCTTTCTCTTCTTACCGGATTGCTGTTGGTGTTGGTGGCACAACCCATCCTCTTTTTGCTATTGCCCATCGTGCTTTTTATCCGTATGACGCTCAATGCGCTGGATGGCATGTTGGCGCGTGAGTGCAATCAGAAAACACGTCTGGGGGCGATTTTGAATGAAACTGGCGATGTTATTTCCGATATTGCGCTCTATTTACCGTTTTTATTTTTACCGGAAAGTAACGCATCACTCGTAATACTCATGTTATTTTGCACCATATTGACCGAGTTTTGCGGTTTACTCGCGCAGACGATTAACGGTATTCGTAGTTATGTCGGTCCATTTGGCAAAAGCGATCGCGCGTTAATATTTGGTCTGTGGGGGCTGGCCATTGCCATTTATCCACAATGGATGCAATGGAATAATCTTTTATGGAGCATTGCTTCAATTCTGCTTCTCTGGACTGCGATTAATCGTTGTCGAAGTGTGCTCCTGATGAGCGCTGAAAGATAATGCTGGAAAAATCTCTGGCAATACTCTTCGCGTTGTTAATTTTAGCAACGCTGATAAACCGTTTTCTGGTATGGCGGTTACCGGAGAGAAAAGGCGATGAAGTAACATTACGTATTCGTACCTGGTGGGGCATCGTCATTTGTTTTTCACTGGTGATTTCAGGTCCACGCTGGATGACGTTGACGTTTTTTGCGCTGATAAGTTTTCTGGCATTGAAAGAATATTGTACGCTTATATCCGTACATTTTCCGCGTTGGTTATATTGGGTTATTCCTCTTAACTATTTGCTTATCGGTTTTAATTGCTTTGAGCTGTTTCTGTTATTTATACCTTTGGCTGGGTTTCTGATATTAGCCACCTGGCGAGCTTTTGTAGGTGACCCCTCTGGTTTTCTGCATACCGTGAGTGCCATTTTTTGTGGCTGGATAATGACCGTTTTCACCTTGAGTCATGCCGCCTGGTTATTAATGTTGCCAACCATAAATATCCAGGGCGGGGCGTTACTGGTGTTATTTCTTTTGGCGTTAACCGAGTCAAACGATATTGCACAGTATTTATGGGGAAAATCCTGCGGCAGAAGAAAAGTGGTCCCCAAAGTCAGCCCGGGAAAAACGCTGGAAGGTCTGGTGGGAGGAGTAATCACCACCATGATTGCGTCACTGATTATTGGACCGTTACTGACACCGCTAAATACATTACAGGTATTATTAGCGGGTTTGTTAATTGGTATTAGTGGTTTTTGCGGCGATGTAGTGATGTCAGCCACCAAACGAGATGTTGGTGTTAAAGATAGCGGAAAACTATTACCAGGACATGGCGGACTCCTTGACAGGATTGACTCATTAATTTTCACCGCTCCGGTATTTTTTTATTTTATTCGCTACTGCTGTTACTGAAGGAAAACAGAGAAAATGGAAAATTCACGCATCCCTGGGGAGCATTTTTTTACCACCAGTGATAATACAGCGTTGTTTTATCGGCACTGGCCCACTTTACTGCCAGGGGCGAAAAAGGTCATCGTCTTATTTCATCGCGGTCATGAACATTCTGGTCGTCTACAACATATCGTTGATGAACTGGCGATGCCAGATACTGCTTTTTATGCATGGGATGCCCGAGGGCATGGACAAACTTCGGGGCCGCGTGGTTATAGTCCGTCTCTTGCGCGTTCAGTGCAGGATGTTGATGAATTTGTCCGTTTTGCTGCCAGCGACAGCCAGGTCGGACTGGAAGAGGTGGTTGTGATCGCGCAAAGCGTCGGCGCAGTGATGGTTGCCACATGGGTTCATGATTATGCGCCTGCTATTCGCGGACTAGTGCTGGCATCTCCGGCCTTTAAGGTTAAATTGTATGTGCCGCTGGCACGTCCTGGGCTGGCGTTATGGCATCGTCTGCGTGGTCTGTTTTTTATTAATTCCTATGTGAAAGGGCGTTATCTGACCCACGATCGGCAACGGGTGGCGAGTTTCAATAATGATCCGCTGATCACACGGGCGATTGCCGTCAATATCTTGCTCGATCTCTATAAAACGTCTGAACGTATTGTTAGCGATGCGGCGGCGATTACGCTCCCCACGCAACTTCTGATATCAGGCGATGACTATGTGGTGCATCGCCAACCGCAGATTGATTTTTATCAGCGTTTACGTAGTCCTCTGAAAGAGCTGCATCTGCTGCCAGGCTTTTATCACGACACGTTGGGTGAAGAGAACAGGGCGCAGGCATTTGAAAAAATGCAAAGCTTTATCAGCCGTTTATATGCTAACAAGTCGCAAAAATTTGATTATCAGCATGAAGACCGCACAGGACCATCAGCGGATCGATGGCGGCTCCTTTCTGGTGGACCCGTGCCGTTATCGCCGGTTGATTTGGCGTATCGCTTTATGCGAAAGGCGATGAAACTGTTCGGGGCGCACTCTGCGGGCCTGCATCTCGGAATGAGTACCGGCTTTGATTCAGGCAGTTCGCTGGATTATGTCTATCAAAATCAACCGCAAGGCAGTAACGCATTCGGGCGCTTTATCGACAAAATCTACCTGAACAGTGTTGGCTGGCGCGGTATTCGCCAGCGCAAAACCCATTTACAAATGCTGATTAAACAAGCCGTTGCCCATCTCCACGCCAAAGGTTTAGCCGTCCGCGTGGTTGACATTGCCGCAGGGCATGGGCGCTATGTACTGGATGCGCTGGCAAACGAGCCCGCCATAAGCGAAATTTTGTTCCGTGATTAAAGTGAGGTAAATGTTGCACAAGGGCAAGAGATGATTGCCCAACGGGGAATGTCTGGGCGGGTGCGTTTTGAACAGGGCGATGCGTTTAACCCGGAGGAACTCAGCGCGTTAACTCCGCGGCCTACGCTGGCGATTGTCTCTGGCCTGTATGAGCTTTTCCCCGAAAATGAGCAGGTAAAAAACTCACTCGCAGGTCTTGCCAATGCCATCGATCCGGGTGGCATTCTCATCTACACCGGGCAGCCGTGGCACCCACAACTGGAGCTGATTGCCGGGGTGTTAACCAGTCATAAAGATGGTAAACCGTGGGTAATGCGCGTGCGTTCGCAAGGGGAGATGGATTCGCTCGTGCATGATGCCGGATTCGATAAATGCACACAACGGATTGATGTGTGGGGCATTTTTACGGTTTCGATGGCGGTGCGTCGTGATAACTGAACGCCGGAACGTATTGCTACAAGGAGCTGGCTGGTTATTGTTGCTGGCCCCGTTTTTCTTCTTTACATATGGATTTCTTAATCAGTTCACCGCGACTCAGGATCTTAACAACCATGATATCCCCAGTCAGGTATTCGGTTGGGAAACGGCGATCCCTTTTCTTCCCTGGACTATTGTTCCTTACTGGAGTCTGGATCTTTTATATGGATTTTCGCTGTTCATTTGTAGCTCGACATTCGAACAGCGCCGACTGGTTCACCGGCTTATTCTGGCAACGGTAATGGCCTGCTGCGGTTTTTTTCTCTATCCGCTGAAGTTTAGTTTTATCCGTCCTGAAGTGAGTGGGGTGACAGGATGGCTATTTTCGCAACTTGAACTGTTTGATCTGCCTTATAACCAGTCTCCTTCGCTGCATATTATTCTCTGCTGGCTACTTTGGCGTCACTTTCGTCAGCATCTGGCTGTGAGGTGGCGTAAAGTCTGCGGCGGATGGTTTTTACTCATCGCCATTTCGACGCTGACGACCTGGCAGCATCATTTTATTGATGTCATCACGGGGCTGGCGGTAGGTATGTTAATTGACTGGATGGTGCCCGTCGACCGTCGTTGGAATTATCAGAAACCTGATCAACGTCGAATCAAAATAGCACTGCCATATGTCGCAGGCGCGTGCTCGTGCATTGTGTTGATGGAGCTAATGATAATGCTTCAGTTATGGTGGTCAGTCTGGTTATGTTGGCCAGTATTATCGCTATTCATCATTGGCCGTGGGTACGGTGGGCTTGGCGCGATAACAAAAGGGGAACATCGGTAC
>OBYQ01000976.1_pt1 | contig 18208 bp, 25 predicted proteins | sample 1538221 | NCBI WGS metagenome assembly OBYQ01 (sample SAMEA2580200, study PRJEB22360) | human gut metagenome | biome: human gut; feature: human-associated habitat; material: faeces | place: Denmark | collected 2008/2010
GCCCTATTTGTTTATGGTTAATATGGTGCGGTCTAATTTCATCACAATATTTTCTGTATAGCTTCTTCCGTTAACTTCTTAATTGCCATGCTCTCAAATCTAACACACCCAATTTTAAAAGCCTTGCTTAACCAAAGTATATGAGAATCTTTCATTTTTGTTAGCATGGTATTTTCTGTGTGGTCATCCAATGTAATAGCATATCTAAACGGGCAACTCGGGTCTACATGGTCAGATATAACTACAACTCCCTGTTTAACATCATTATATACACCAAAACTCATCCCATTAGTTTCTAGCGTCATAATATAAATACTGTTTCCGCTATGTTTGCCCAAGAAAGCAGTATTATCTTCAATATAATCACCCTCTTTAGCAAACTTTCCGTATTTAGTCCCATCAATCATATTTAGAAATTTAGAGCCTTGCTTTTTCTTCTTTAATTCGTTATCGCTTACAGCCCATTGATAAAGTACGTTCTCGCTTGTCCAGATTTCGCCTTTATGTACAGGTTGAACATTAAAAGCGGGGTGCATATGATACGGGTTGTAAAAGCTGGTGTTGTTACCTAAAAGAAAACATTTTACCCTATCTTCCTCCCTATCAACAGTATGATAAATGCTTAAAAATAAGTCTGGTTCATCCCATCCGCTAACATACTGGGAACGGCTCCCAGATTCTAGCATATATTCATCAAATATAATATAGTATACTAGCGGGAAACTTCTCTTTTTAATTTTATGTGATTCACTTAATGCAATGCAATGCCCTATTGTTTCACCTTCACAAGAACAAGTTTCAGTGGAAAACTTAAAAGAATAATCGGGAAATTCGTTAAGCAACACTTTTTCAAACCCCAGGGCAAAAACTCCATTTTTCTTTTCTTCCTGTGTTCTTACGATATAAATGAATTGCTGGTGATTCTTTATGCACCTATTAACTACCCATTTTTGGGTGGTATAAGTTTTGCCTATACTTCTTTCGCCGTTTATTAAATTGAAGTTACGTTGATATGGCAATATTTTATTTATATCCCAGTACAATCTATACACCTCTATAAAAGTTTAGGCAAGAATCCCGTTGGGGTGTTGCGCCCGTCACGGCGTAGCCCCTGGGAGGGAATCAACCCTTGACACCCCAGTAAAGCCGAACACTACCCGAAAATTTCGGAATCCTTGCCTTTTCTTTATTATACTATAAAAAGCGGGGGTTGTCAAGACCCAGGAAAAGGTGTATAATATAGGGGAAAGGAGGTGCCGCACTTGGTTTCAAATTTAGCAAAGATTCGCATTTTTAGAGGATACACCCAGGCAGAACTTGCCGATCGGGCGGGTGTGTCGTTACGTGTTTTGCAGAATTATGAACAGGGAGCAAATAATATCAATGGTGCGAAGTTGCGCAAGCTGTGCAAAATAGCGGATGCTTTGGGGTGTAGTGTGCTTGACATATTGCAACCTGAGAAAGATAATTTGATTGCAAACCATTTCAAAAATTTTGAAAAAGGGCTTGACAATCTCCCCGAAAAGCTGTATAATGATTACGTTGAAACGGAACAGGAACAGCAGACGGACACTGTAGAAAGCTGGATTCAGTATCGTTTCAGAAATATTAAATAAAGGAGTATCAGAAAATGAAAGTGAAAATCCCTGTGACCAACTCTATTATTGGAAAGCTGAATGGCGCAAACGTGGAGGAAGTACACACTGTAACAAATGTGGGCCACCTCTCCCCTGCAAAGGTAGTCAAGGAAAACCCTGGTTTTACCGTCATTAAGCAGAGCAAAACCCATGCCGTGGCAAATATTCCCGATGAGATTATTGCCCAGTATGCCGTTTTTGAAAAAACCGCTGAATAAGAAAGGAGAAATAAACAATGGAAAACGGGCTTACTTTGTATAATGTAACTGCAAACGAAAGTGGAGCGCCTTATACCTCCCTTTTGGCAGAATCTGAGGATACCGCCTTGTTGCTCTATAAGGCTATGAATAACCCTGACGAAAGCCTTGGTGACCATATCAACGAGATTGTTACTATTCGTCATATTTTTATTCAACCTGTAGAGTTGCCTAATCAGGAAACCGGGGAAGTTCAGGTTTGCCCCCGTATCGTCCTTATTTCTGATGATGGTACTACCTATGTCACCATTTCCAAGGGTGTATATAATAGCCTTAAAAACCTTTGTGCTATTATTGGCACTCCCGAAACCTGGAAAGCCCCTGTAAAGGTTAAAGTAATCCAGCGCACCATTAAAGAAAGAAAAATGCTTTCTTTGGATGCTGTAGACTTTGGGGGCAACCTCAATCACGAGTAAAAGAATCTAGCATATATTCCCAAGAACGGGGGAGGGGCTAAACCCCTTCCCCTTTCTTGTCTTTATGGAGGTGTAATAAATGGCTAAATTACCATTTAAGACATGGACGCAAACGGACGCAGACAAACTAAAGCAACTAGTAAAAGAATTTAATAGAAAACGCCGTGAATTTGAAAGCCCAGTAACGCCACAGCCCCCTAAAATTACCTACGGGGAATTGAAGAAAACAATTTCTAGTAGGGCCGAATATAATCGAGTTATGGGAGTTTATGGGCGATATTTAAAACCAGGTGCAGAACGTCCATATAAAAATAATTATGGGTTGCGTATTACACAATGGGAACGAAAGGAAGCTATTTACGCTAATAGGCGCATAAACGCAGACAGGGCAAGGGCATTAAAGAAGCTAAACCCTTCCACAACTCGAGGAACTATGGGTACTGTGGAAGCAAATAATCTAGCGCCCCGCACGGATTTTACCGCAACTTACACGGGAGGGCGGGAAAATTATCTTAAATACTGGAAAAGCGCACAAAAACAAGCAAATGTAAATTATCGGGAAAACATGAACGCCGCATTAAAACAGAATTATTTAAAGGCAATGGCTAGAGAACTAAACGCCGCAACAAACTATAAGGAATTAAGAAAACTTGTCAACAGCTTAACGGTAGATGAACTAATGGAGGGTATGAGCGCAGACCCTGTACTAGGTATGGAGTTTGTATATAGACTTGACCTTTCCCCAAATGAACGTGTTGAATATATGTTAGATAAATGGGAGTATTTAAAAGACAATGGGTAAAAAACTGCTTAAATATGTAGCGGATTTTGAAACCACAACGCAGGAAGAAGATTGCAGAGTGTGGGCCGCTGGTATTTATTCCATGGAAAATGAAGAATTTTATCTAGGCAATGATATAGAATTTTTCTTGAATTTTGCTAATACCATGGGTAACGCAGTTTTTTATTTTCACAATTTAAAATTTGACGGTTCTTTTATAATTGACTGGCTATTTAGACACAATTTCAAGCACACAACTAATAGAAAGAAGTTGAATCCAGGTGAATTTAATACTTTAATATCAGATATGAACCAATTTTATAGCATTGAAATAAGTTTCAGAGAGGGCCAGAGAACTACAATTTATGACAGCCTTAAAATTATACCGTTTAAGGTTGCGGTTATTGCAAAAAGTTTCGGACTAGAAGTAGAAAAAGGTGAAATTGATTATAGTTATCCCCGCCCTATTGGCTGGGAGATAACAAAAGAGGAACAGAGTTATATTTACCGTGACTGTAAAATAGTATCAGACGCATTAAAGGTATTATTTAGCCAGAATCTAACCAGAATTACACAAGGCTCAAATGCTTTATATGATTTTAAGCAAACATTACCACGGAAATTTGAAAAAATCTTTCCCCCGCCAAAGTATGACAAAGATATAAGACAAGCATATAAGGGAGGTTTTACCTATTGTAACCCATTATATCAGGGCAAGAATATAAAAGAGGGAATTGTATTAGATAAAAATTCAATGTACCCTTCTGTAATGCGTTTTGAAAAATTGCCGTTTGGAGAGGGTATATTTTATGAGGGAAAATATATACAAGATGATTTATACCCGCTATATATTCAAATGTTTGTTGCAAATTTTGAATTAAAAAAGAATCATTTACCGACATTGCAAATAAAAGGGGGCCGTTTTGGTTTTTTACCTACTGAATATGTAACTTCATCTAATGGGGATGAGATTTCTCTGTGTTTGACCAGTGTTGACCTTGAATTATTTTTAGAACATTATGATATATTATCAATAGAATATATTAGTGGCTGGAAATTCTCCGCTAAAGTGGGTCTATTTGATGAATATATAGATAAATGGTATAAAGTAAAAGAGGAATCCACAAGAACAGGTAACAAAGGTATGAGAACGCTTGCAAAACTAATGCTTAATGCGTTATATGGGAAATTTGCTACAACGCCAGAATGTCAAAGTAAAATTCCTTATTTTGATGAAGAATCTAATTTAGTGAAATATAAGCTAGGTGAAATAGAGGAAAGAAAGCCGTTATATTTGCCCGTTGCGGCATTCATAACAGCATACGCAAGAGCGGACGTTATACGCAACGCCCAAAAGAATTATAAAAGGTTTATATATGCAGATACAGACAGCTTGCACTTAATTGGCGAAGAAATGCCACAGGGAATAGATATAGATGATTATAGGTTAGGAGCATGGAAAGTAGAAAGCCACTTTAAAAGGGCCAGGTTTTTGAGGGCGAAAAGTTATATTGAATATATAAAAGAACCCATTCCCCATTTTACCACAAATCCAAGACCAAAAGTAAAATATTGTGTTTCACATGAAACATTTAAGGAACGGCTGTATTATGCGCCTATGAAAGTTACGTGCGCCGGGATGCCCTCTAGCTGTCATAAATATGTAACCTGGGAAAATTTCGTACCCGGTTCAGAATTTCAGGGAAAACTTCTGGCTAGTGTAGTAGCTGGCGGGACTGTGCTAAAGGAAACCACCTTCACAATAAAAGGTTGACAGCCCTTTAATAATAGTTTAGAATAGAGATAGCAAAGAGAAAGGAGAGAAGGGAGGTGAACACTGTGGACGCAAATGGAATTATTGCTTTAATTCAGAGTGTTGGCTTTCCTATTGTTATGTGTGGTCTAATGGCGTGGTATGTAAAATACATTACAGATAAAAACCGGGAAGAAATCGCAGAAGAAAGAGAAGCGCATAAGCAGGAAATGAACCAGGTTATTACTGCAATCAACAATAATACCATTGTTATTGAAAAATTGATTGCAAAACTTGATGCAGAAAGCGAGGTGCGGAATAGTGCTTAATGGTGTAGATATTTCTAGTTATCAAAACAAGGTAGATTATAACAGTTATGATTTTGTTTTGATTAAAGCCAGTGAAGGAAATAACTGGAAAGACCCAGGACTTGACAGGCATTTAACTGGGCTTTTTGGAACGACCGACCCCACACCGCAGGATACTAAAAATTATGGTTTTTACCATTATGCAAGGCCAGAACTTGGGAACAGCCCAGAGCAAGAAGCGAAAAGTTTCCTGTCTTTTATTTCCGGGCAAGTTGGGCACTGTGTAATGGCTCTTGACTGGGAGGGAACGGCCCTCAGCTATTCCCCGGACTGGGCTTTGAAGTGGCTTGAATATGTGTATAAACAAACTGGTGTTAAGCCGTTGCTTTATATCCAGGCAAGCCAAGCGAAACTTGCCAAGTATGCCCCTATTGCTAATGCTGATTTTGGCTTGTGGGTTGCACACTGGGGAGTGGAACAGCCGACCTATAGTAACTGGAAAAACTGGGCTATTTGGCAATACCAGGGAAGCCCCCTTGACCTTGACTATTTTAACGGTGGTACGGCACAATGGAAAAAATACTGTGGATTGGAGGAAAAAGACATGGATGAAGCAACCGTGCGCAAGATTGCAAAAGAGGAAGCAGACAACGCAATTAAAAACTATTTTTCTAAATTGGAAAATGCATCAGCGGCAGACTGGGCAAAGATGGCTATTTCCTGGTGTATGGCTAACGGCGTGATGAACGGGGACGAGGAAGGGAACCCCGATAAATTCCGCCCTGCTGACCTGATTACCCGGCAGGAAGTGGCCCAGACAATGTACAACTATAGCAGGAAGATTACAGATAAACGGTAAAGGGATTAGGCGTTTCACGTGAAACGCCTTTATCCTTATTTTATACTACATTAAAGGGGGTATAATAATGGCGTTACATGGTTGTGACGTTTCGACTTTCCAGGCCACAATGGATTTTTCTGGATATGATTTTGTAATTATAAAATCTAGTGAGGGTATAAACTATCAAGATGAGGGAATGGAAAGGCACGTACAAAGCGCTTTATCTACCAATACGCCTTTCGGGTTTTATCATTACGCAAGGCCAGATTTAGGCAATACAGGCGCACAAGAAGCCGCCAGTATGTTGCAATATATTTCGCCATATATTGGGCAATGTGTGATTGCGTTAGACTGGGAACAAAACAGCTTGTCCTACCCTATTTCCTGGATAGAGGAATTTCTAAATTATATTTTGGATAAAACAGGGGTACACGCCTTATTATATATCCAGGCTAACCAAGCAACGCAAAGCAAATATGCCCCTATTGCAAACGCCGGTTTTGGTCTATGGGTTGCACATTGGGGAGTTGAGGAACCTAGTTTTAGTAACTGGAACACATGGTCTGTATGGCAATATACGGATACCCCCATAGACCTTGACTATTTTAATGGTACTGTAGAGGATTGGAACGCCCTAGCCGGTGGCGGTGTACAACTAGAATGGATTTACGGAAACCGCTATTTGTCACAATCGGAAATGGAAAATAACGCCCGTTTAGTGTGGAATTATTTCGGCTCCCTTGGATGGACTTTAAATGCTGTTGCGGGTATGCTGGGGAATATGCAAAGGGAATCAACTATAAACCCCGGCATTTGGCAAAACCTAGACCCCTCTCAACCTAGTGTTTTGGGCTATGGGCTTGTAGGATGGACACCGGGCACACGTATTACAAATTGGTTAACCTCCCATGGTTACGAATTAACTAGTGGTGAAGGGCAGTGCGCTAAAATACAAGAAGAATGGCAACACCCGGAAATAGAAGTTGTATGGCTTACAACAGATGAATACCCGGAAACTTTTAATGAATTTGTTTCAAGCCATGAAAGCCCGGAGTATTTAGCAAGCTGTTTCCTTTATAACTATGAAAGAGCCGGTGTAGCCGCAGAGGATGAGCGCAGACAAAACGCTAGAAACTGGTATAATTTTTTGTCATCATCTCAAATTTATGTGCCACGTTTAGACAGTGACGGGATAGAAGGCAACCCCATGTGGTATGATGAGAACCCGTTTTATCAATCTGGTTATGGTATGCCCAACTGCACCGCCTATTGCTGGGGCCGGTGGTATGAACTTTTAGGGGAACCGCCTGATTTGCCTTTGGGGGATGGCAATTCTTGGTTTCCAACAGCCCAGGAAATGGGGGTATACGAAACAGGAGCATTTCCAGGAAGTGAACCAGCATTAGGCGCAATTATTTGCACCTATTATGACATAGGGGGCCATGTTGCTGTAGTTGAACAAATAAACGAGGACGGCAGTATAGTTACCTCTAACTCCGGTTGGCAATCTACCTATTTTTGGATAGAAACACTATACCCGGAAAATGGGTATGTTCCATCATGGGCAGACCCTGGCGCATATGTACAAGGGTTTATTTATTTGCCGATTTCCTACGGCCCAGGGCCTGGGCCTGGCCCTGAACCCCCGGAACCAGAGCCGCCAACATACCCATCATCCCGTAATTTTATTTATTATTTGCGAAATCCCTGGTTGCATTTTCTACGCTGATATGATACAATAAAAACAGGAGGTGAAAGCCGTATGAAAACAGGAAAAGCCCTTAATGCGATTTTAGCTGATATTTGGGACAAAGCAGGGTTTGGCGAGGATATGGAAGAAAGCCTTGCCGTACTGCGTGACAATATCAGCGAAAGAGATGGGATTCTTCACGGTTACGGGGAACCCTGGGACGATGAAGCGGACGAATTTGATTTTACCGCTCTCCCGCCCGTAACGCCCGACCCGGCCCCGGGTGAGGACTGGGAGGGAAAATACAATGAATTGAAATCCCGTTATATTAGCCGGTTCTTTACGGGCGGCGAGGGTGACAACGGCGAAAGCGATACCAACGGGGAAACCACCCCGGAACAGGTAAAAGCCGACCAGAACGAGGACATTAAAAACGATGATGAGGGGAAAACCATTGATGAATTGTTTTCCTAAACTGATTTAAAGGAGGTAAAAATAATGCCTAGTATTCCTGAAAAGAAAAATTTGACTGCAAGCGCCGCAGATGTTGTAAACAGCATCCGAAGCGAAGTAGGCGGCACGTTTGCTGACCAGGTGCCCGCCGCCATTAACGAGGGACAGGTGCTTTCTGATGGTACTGTTGCCACTAGGGAAATGGCCCTGGGCACTCTGCGCCAGATTGGTGACGTTATTACTACATTCCAGCCCCTGGCAAACGCTTTCCTTTCTGCCCTGGTAAACCGTATTGGGCGAGTTATTATCAACTCCAAGATGTATAGTAACCCCTGGGCAGGTTTCAAGCGTGGTTTGCTTGAATATGGGGAAACTATCGAAGAACTGTTTGTGAATATTGTACAGGCCCAGGACTTTGACCCGGAAACCGCAGAAAATGAGGTTTTCAAGCGTAAAATTCCCGATGTTCGCAGTGCTTTTCATACTATGAACTATCAGAAATTTTACAAGACTACGGTTAGCAATGACCAGTTGCGCCAGGCGTTTTTGTCCTTTGAAGGTATTTCTGATTTAATCGGGAAGATTACGGAAGCCCTTTATACGTCCGCTAACTATGATGAATACCTTGTAATGAAATATATGTTGTGCTATGCTATGGAACACGGCGCTTTCCATCCCGTGACCATTGCACAGCCTACCGCCGCCAATTCAAACAGCGTGGTTACCACTCTGAAAGCTACTTCTGAGAAGTTGCAGTTTTTGAGCGCTGATTATAACCAGGCGGGGGTTTATAACCACACTCCCAAAGGTGACCAGTATTTCATTATGACGGCTGATTTCTCTAGTATTGTTGACGTGGAAACCCTGGCCCGTGCCTTTAACATTGATAAAGTTACCTTGATGGGGCATACTGTTATCATTGACCAGTTTACTTTTACCACAAGCGAAACTGCCCGGTTGCAGGAACTGCTGGGAACTCAATACACGGCCTTGACTACTTCTATTTTTGCAGATGTACCTTGTGTTTGTGTTGACCGAGATTTCTTTATGATTTTCGACAACTTCCAGAATATGACCGAGCAGTATAACGGCGAGGGCCTTTACTGGAATTACTGGCTCCATCAATGGAAAACTTTCAGCACTTCCCCGTTTGCAAATGCCGTCATTTTTACAGATGAAACCCCCGCCGTTTCTGCTGTGGCTGTTACTCCCTCTGCCCTGACTATGGGTAAAGGCACAAGCACCCAGTTTACCGCCACGGTAACTAATACCGGTTTTGCTTCTACTGGGGTAACTTGGAGCATTTCGGGCCAGCAGAGCGCCAACACCCGCATTGACGGGCAGGGGCGGCTTTACATTGCACAGGATGAAAGCGCCACCACTATTACAGTAATCGCAACTAGTGTATTTGACGCCGGAAAATCTAATACTGCTACCGTAACTGTTAGCGCTTCTTAAACAAAGGAGGGGAATAGGTATGCCGGGGAGTTTCAGAAACCCGCCCTATACCCCGCAAAATGAAGTTTATACTTTAATGGGCATTGAACTTTCAAATAATTACCAGGACACCTATTTATTTGATAGTATCAATGCCCAAACTTCATTTTTCACGGGGAAAGCAAACGAAAGTGTAGACCATTATACGAACGTCACACCATTTAAAATTAGTGACGGCTTCATTTTGTTACCCAACACAATAGAGCATTTTAATAGCTACAACTATTTAATGATGAAAAATGCAGATATGTATAGTAACAAATGGTACTATGCTTTTATAACTTCATGTGAAATGGTAAACCCAGGAGTAACACGCATAAATTTTGAATTGGATGTAATACAAACATATCAATTTAATTGGAACTTGCATCAGTGCTTTATTGAAAGGTGCCATGAATTAACAGACAGCCCAGGAAGCAATATTCTTGACGAGGGATTAGAGTTAGGCGAGTATATTATAAATGACGCGAAACAAACTGACAAATTTGATACTTATACTATTTGCGTGGCCTGTACTATGAATAGTACATTAGTAGATACAACAGGAGGATATTTCAACGGGCAGTATAGCGGATTAAATATTATTTCTTTTGACAGTGCAAGCGAAGTAAACGACTTTATTTCAGCCGCTACAGAAGCCAATAAACTAGATGGTATTGTTGCAATATTTCAAATGCCCTCTAATTTTGTGCGTAGTAAAAGTAATTCCCCTTCTACAAGCAGTGCGGCAGATGATGTATACACATATAACGTAACAAGTTTAACTCTAGATGGATACACACCCAAAAACAAAAAGCTATTGACATATCCTTATAAGTTTTTACACGTCACAAATTTTATGGGAAACAGTGCTGATTATCATTATGAATGGTTTTCAAGCCGCCCACTATACCCCACAACAAACATTAGAGAAGTAAAATTTGAAATACGTTGTTCTATGGAAATAAATCCAACTGTAAAAATTATTCCTACTAATTATAATGGTATGGACGGAACTTCAATAGGAACTTTAAATAATGTTGACTATGGTTTGACATTATCCGGTTTTCCTCAATGCTCCTGGGTATCCGATACCTATAAAGCCTGGGTTGCCCAGCAGGGCACGGTTTCAGCCTTTGGTATGGATTTTTCTGGGGTTGACCTTGGTTATATGTCCCAGGGTCTAGGAGTGCTGGGAAGTGCGTTATCTCTTAATGTTGGCGGCGTAGCAAGTGGCATTTTAGGCATTGCCCAAACAATGGCAAAGCAAAACGCTACAAAAAGCCTACCGCCCCAGGCGCACGGCGAAAACGCCAACGGCGCACTTTTTCAGTTTGGCCTTAAAGATTTCGGTTTTCAAGATATGAGCATTAGGCAGAGTTACGCAAGAGCAATAGACGGATATTTCGATATGTTCGGATATAGCCATAAACGCACAGAATCACCCGTTACCTATTTAAATAGTAGGCCATTTTGGAATTATATTAAAACGCAGGGCATTTTAATTAGTGGCAATTTTAATAACGATGTAGCCCGGAAACTCGAAAGCATTTTTAATAATGGTGTGAGGTTTTGGCATGGTGATTATATCGGGAATTATAGCCTACATAATGCCCCGCAGGGAGGTTAAACAATGGGCAAGAAAAAACGCCCCGCCGGTTTGCCAGGTATGCCCCGGCGAATTTGGGCAAGTGCAGAATTAAACAACTATACATTTAATGATTTCTATTTTAGGCTAAAAGCTATCGCCCTATCAAGGTTTGAATGGCTTAATATGCCTGATACTGTAGATATTCGCTTTCTCGAAAGGGCATTATTTGAGCGTGGGCAACTAACCTTTTTCAAGGATGAAACACTAGGTTATTTAGCCTTAAACTCTAACCTTGGAGGGCAATTAAATGTATATGACATACCACTTGTACGCCAAGTATATACAAGCAATGGGACATATACAGCACAGTTAAGCCCGATAAATAGTGTAATAATTTGGAATAATTACTTACACACTCCAACAGAAATGACCACCCGCCTTTATGCGTCCCGCCTTTATGAAATTCAGAGGGCTATTGACGTAAATATTAAAGGACAGAAAACACCTAAAGTAATTTTAACCCCACAAAGCCAACGCCTTACCATGCAAAACCTTTTCATGCAGTATGATGGAAACGAGCCTTTTATTTATGGTGACCCGGATATGCTGACGGAATCTAAAATAAACGTGCTTGACACAACGGCCCCTTATGTGGCAGATAAACTAAATGTACTAAAACATGATTTAATGAACGAATACCTAACCTTCCTGGGAATTGAAAATAGTAACCAAGATAAAAAGGAAAGGCTAGTGGCTGGAGAAGTAGCCAGTAATTACGGCGCAGTTGAAGCGCAAAGAAACGCTTTTCTTGACAGCAGAAAAGAAGCGTGCAAACAAATTAACTCTATTTTTGGGCTTAATGTAGATGTTCGCTTTAAATCTGATGTACAAACAACCGTAAATGCGCCAAACATGGAGGGAGGGGAAAACGATGGCGAAGTATACAACCCAACTGAGGACAATAATTGAATACAACAGCACACCAGGAAAACCAATTACAGACAGGATTAAGGAAGCCGCCCCTAAAATCTTTGACTTTGATTTTCCCATGTGGCTAGAAAGCTATCGTGAAACCCTGGAATATAAAATTTTATTGCATTACTTTTCAAATGAAATCGGTTTTGAAACGGTAGGATTGTGGAAACTGTATTTAAATCAGCGCTTAAATGAAATCATGCCGTATTATAATGATGTGTACTTGACCACTACGGACAAATTTAGTAGTGCTTACGACATGGACGTAACAGAAACATTACAACGCACTTTGACAGGGGCCGACAACACCAGTACAGAAGTAAACGGGGAAAGCACAGACACCACAACAACAACCGCAACGGACAACACACAGCAATTAAATAGCAATTACCCGCAAGCACAAGTTGAGGGTAACCAAAATAACCTATTTTACGGAACTACCGGCACAAATGAGGATGCAACTAGCAACAGCAACACGCAAAATCAAGGCACAACTAAAACCAACAGCAAAAGCCAAGGAAATTCTCAGACAACCGAACAGCACACGATACAAAGAAAAGGTATCACAGGAAGCCGCACCCCGTGGGAAATTGCGCAAAGTTACCGTAACAGCATTATAAATATTGATGTACAAGTAATCAATGCTTTAAAAGATTTATTTATGATGATTTATTAAGGGAGGTTTATAAAATGAGTTATAACATTTGTAGAGATTTTCGTTTCTGGTGCCAAAAGGTGCTACCCCTTGTATATGATGAATCTTTGTCATATTATGAGGTTCTTTGCAAGTTGACGGAATACATAGTAAAAATGTTTGAAACGCAGGAATCTTTTCAAGAAAATCTAGATAAACTTGGATTGCGTCAAGAACAGGTTGAGCAAGATTTTTCTACACTGAAAGAAACTGTTACAGAACAGCTTAACCAAATGCAAAACCTACTCAACGATATTAGGGACGGTAAATACACAGACCTTTATATTGATAGTTTGCAAGCATACATTGACCAAAACTTGCAAAACATGGTAAAGGGGATTGTGTCTTATGTTTCTTTCGGCTTAACTGCTAACGGGTATTTTGCCGCTTATATTCCCCCTTCCTGGGATTTCCTGGGGTTTGATACTGTCCCCTATGGGGAGCCTTTAGCGGGGCATTTGGTATTGCAATGGTAAATACTTTATGCTATAATGGAGGTGAAAAAGATGGAGGAAAAAACCTGGAACCAATTCTTACTAATTGAAGATATTGTAAATTTATATAATAGTGGAGTTGCCCCCGGTTTTTGCTATCTTGCCAACACCACAAGAGAGGAGTTAGGGCTAAATGGCTAATGTATACGTAGGCTTTCGCTATGTACCCCTTTTTTGTGGTGTGTGGGATAACTCAAAAGGATATGAAGCCCTCAGTGTTGTAACCCATAACGGCGGCGGGTATACCTCAAATAAACCTGTACCGGCAGGAATAGAACCGGGTACAGATAACGGGGAATACTGGGCATATACGTATAGAGCAGGCGGCGAAGCTAGTGCAATAGACTGGGACAACGTACAGAATAAACCATCCACCTACCCCACCACATGGGAAAAAGTGGACGGAAAGCCCAATGTTTTCCCCACTAACTGGGAAAATATTGAAGATATACCCGCAAACTTTCCCACTACCTGGGAAAATGTGAGTGGAAAGCCTACCTCTTTCCCCACTACATGGGGAAGCGTGGAGGGCAAACCCCAGACTTTCCCACCCTCTACACATACGCACGAAATTTCACAAATTGACGGGCTAACAGATGAGCTAGAAACTATTAGTGATAGCTTAACTTCTATCAATAACACATTAAATTCCTATGACGGGGAATTTTCTGCACTTGAAGAAGAATTAACCAGTATAAACAATACGGTTTCCACACTTTCCACAAACCTTTCCACATTAGAAACAACTGTTGCAGGAAAAGCAAACACAGACCTTTCCAACGTATCAAACGAGGATTTTTCCGCAAAAGCCGCCGCCGCTGGCGTGGGAGGGGGTGGAGGGGCTTCAAGCTGGGATGAAATCACCGGAAAGCCCGATATTTTCCCCACAAACTGGGATAATGTGGCGGGGAAGCCCACTTCCTACCCCTCCACATGGGGAGAAGTAACGGGGAAACCCGAAAATTACCCCACAAATTGGGCCAGTATAAGCGACAAACCCACAACCTTTCCCCCGTCAACACATTCTCATAGCATAAGCAATATTAACGGGCTGAGTACAGAACTAGAAGAACTGACAAACGATATTTCGGGATTAACAGGAACATTACAAACAGTAACTAATAACATAGATAGTATAAACACAAATATTACTTCTATAACAAATACCCTGGGTGACAAGATGAACAGCCCTACAAATAATGGTTCTAGTACGTCCTATTTCTTGAGGTGGTCAAACGCTAATCAAGGAACATGGGCTACACTCCCCACCGCAAGCGCAACCCGGGCCGGTACTATGTCAAGCGTTCATTATACACAAGTACAAAACACAAAAAGATATGTGTCAAATGAAGGCACATACGGAATATTTAATTTCCGGTATTGGTCTGATGGGTTTGTAGAATTGTGGGCAAAAGTAGAAGTTTCTAACTTGTCTGTAAGCACAGCCCTAGGCAATATGTACAGAAGTAACTCCCCTTTTACTGATTCACAATACCAGTACCCCTATACATTCTATCCACAGCCATTTGTTTATACACAGTTTTTTACTTCTAATAATGCCAGCGCTTTTGTTTGGCTTAATCCATCATGGGGCAGAGCAACACAATATCTACCGCCATTATATCTAGTACGCCCCACAACCGGGACTTGTTCCGGATATTTATATTTCTATATTTGTGGGGAAACAACATAAAGGAGGAATTTTAAATGCCAGTACAAGCTAATAACATTTATGTGGGCGCACGTTATATTCCCCGGATTATGGGAGAATATAATAATGAAACTGCCTACGAAGCCCTAGACATTGTTACAAGCGGCGGTGTGGGGTATATCAGCCGTCAACCTGTGCCCGCCGGTACTGCTGTAACAAATAAAAATTATTGGGCAATGTGGGGAAGTGGAAACGCCGCAATTGATTCCCTGACCCAAAGAGTGGCAACAAATGAAAACGATATTTCAGCGCTTGAAACCGGTTTACAGCAAACTAACCAAAATGTGCAAAATTTGGTTATTCCCTGGGAGCCTACAAGCACCCTCAAAGGGGATGGGAGTACAGACAATACAACGGCATTTGGACAGCTTAACGCAAATACCCCAATTTCCCTCATGCCTGGTAATTACCTTATTAGCGGAAATGTAACCATTCCTTGCGCTGTGCAATTTCTGCCCGGTGCCAAACTGGTATACAACGCCGCAACACCCGGCACTAACTATTGCACGGTGACTTTCTCAAAGGGGTTTGTAGAGTATGGTACTCAAATTTTCGATACCTATATTATTCCCCGTGTTGGTAGTCAAAACGCAACACCGGAAATCAACCCCGCATGGTATGGTGTAGCAGAAAACCAGACCGCAACGAACAACGACCTTGCATTAACATGGATTCTTTCTGGCACAATGGGGGCTAAAAGAGTTAACTTTGCTCCAGGTACGTATACCTTTAGCAATATTAGCCAGGGAACCTATTTTAATGCACAGGAGGGCGCAGAGATTCTAGGTAATGGTGCTGTATTTAACGGCGCTATTACTGTACCCAATATCACCTTTAATAGTGTGACCTTTACGGGGGCTATCACCGCTAATAGGGGTAATTTTAAGGGATGCGCTTTTGACGGCGGTTCTAGTATTTCCTCTATTTATGGTTACCTTAAAGTAGTTGATTGTAAATTTAATTGGACGGCAAATATTCTTGTATCCACAATGGGCACAAATGGGTTTACGCTGATTGAAAAATGCACAATCAACCGCAATAACACAAACTTGAGCACTCCATTTTCTTTGAGTGACAGCAATACCAACATTATTAGGGATTGCGTTTTCAATGATTTAATGAGCGAAAGCTCTATGCCTCACTTTTCTATTCAGATGGGCACAACCTCAAACAACCGGGTTGTCGGGTGTTATATGCCTACAGGCAAAATTGTTTGTGCCTGTGCTGAAAATAACCTTTGCTATATGCTTACGGCTGATAATGCTTTCTCGAACATGGTAGGCGGCTCTTATCAAAAGGGGCTTGTAACTCCTAAAGTAATTGCCGGTTATAAGCTGGTAGTAAACCCCGATATGCTGGGAGAAAATCAGCTTGAAACCCTGGAAACCGTACAGGCCAGCCGTAAATATTATGTAATGGGCTATGAAATTATTTATAGTGACGGTTCCACAGAACGCCGCCTAAATAGCAACTATGGCTCTGTTGTCGGGGGTATTGTACAACCTATTTCCGCTCAAAGCCCTAATGTAAACGGTGCGCCCTTTATCACAAATGACGGCGGCGGGGGAAGTGGAAGCACGTATAAAATCACGGGTAATACGGCAGAAACTGGCACTTGCAGAATTGGGTTTACTCTCGCTATTGCGCCCCCTAACCTGGAAAGCGTCTACAACGAACAGAACTGCTACCTTGCCGCCGGGCCTGTGGGCTAACCTACTAGAGTACAAGTATTCCTTAACTACCAATATGGAAAATCCGGTGGAAAATTTCAACCCTTCCCGCCGGATTTTCCACTTGACAAAGTACAGCAAAAGGAGTATAATAGGGGTACAGTAAAAGAAAGGGGTTCCGAAATGGGTACAGAATTTAAAACGGTAAACGAATATGTAATAAAATATGGAGGTGATATGGCAATCAAGCGAATACTAGGAGATTGCGCTTGTTATCATGGAAATGACGCAAAAGCACTATGGAAAGAATTTTCGGATTATATGGGATTTAAAATTAAGGAGTGAATAAAATGAAATATCTGATGCAGGCAATTCTAAAAGATGGAGAGCACGAAACAGTAATTGACAGCATTAAAACCGACAATATGTTAAAAACACTTCATTTCGTTATGAAAAAGCATAAGCATTCATATAACTACACCTACAATGTAATGGTGATTGCTACTAACCATGTAATAACCTTTGACAATATTTTTCAAGCAGGGTAAAGGAGGAAAAGAAAGTGAGAAAACAAGACTTTATAAGGGCCATAGAAATCCATAAGGAACTAGGGGATTTCAAAAATAAATTTTTTGAAATCTTCAATGGATGCGAAGCAAGTATTGCTCTAGCTGTGCTAGATACAGTAATAGACGATTTAATAGACCTGAAATCATTTATCGAGAAATCAATAGGAGGAAATAAAAATGGTTGAAATGATGATTTTTGCAGGATGGCTGCTTGTGTTGGCTGGTGTAGGTTTTATTGGAAATCATATCCCCGAAAAATTCTGGGATAAAGTAGAAAGGATGTTGAAGTTATGATTATTATTAAGTACAAAAAGGGCGAAAATGAAAGAAAGTGTGAAACAAGCACAGAGTTTTGGGCGGCATTGGTAACAATATTCTTAAAAGCTGATTATGAAATTGTAGAGGTAAAACTTGATGGAAAGGAATAAGCAACTAAAGATTATACAGGCAATCAACACGGAAATAGACACACTGGAAAGAGAAAGAAATGTATACTTGAATCTGCTTTGCGAAGATATTAGCGGAGATACAGAAGAATTTATATTAGCAACTTTGAGAGAGATAAACGAGGATATTGTATATTTGGAAGGGATACAGGAGGAAGTAATAAATGGATATAAAGATAATTCATAATAGAGAGGTTTATATAAATAAAGATGGTAAAGTAATATTTGATGTTGACGGAAAAGCGCCTTTTAATAAGGTGTTTAACGTATGGTGGAATGTATCAGGATGGCACACCCCGGAATACATTAGAAAGCGTGAAAAGCTAGGTAGAATAGAATGGAGGGCTTAAACTAATCGAACAGAAGTTTTGTTATTAGTCCGAACTAACTGCACATGGCATTTAGACCGCACCATATTAACCATAAACAAATAGGGCTGGGTTTAT
>OBYQ01000988.1_pt1 | contig 17985 bp, 17 predicted proteins | sample 1538221 | NCBI WGS metagenome assembly OBYQ01 (sample SAMEA2580200, study PRJEB22360) | human gut metagenome | biome: human gut; feature: human-associated habitat; material: faeces | place: Denmark | collected 2008/2010
GCGCGTGCTGTGGCAGGAGTTCTTTAACAACCGCGACTGGCCGGTGGCCTCAGCGGTAGCGATCATCATGTTGCTGCTGCTAATTATGCCGATAATGTGGTTCCACAAACATCAGCAAAAAAGCGTGGGAGAACACGGATGAATAATTTACCGGTGGTTCGTTCGCCCTGGCGGATTGTGATTTTGCTGTTGGGCTTCACCTTTCTCTACGCGCCAATGCTGATGCTTGTTATCTATTCGTTTAACAGCTCGAAGCTAGTGACGGTGTGGGCCGGCTGGTCAACGCGCTGGTATGGCGAATTATTGCGCGATGACGCGATGATGAGTGCGGTTGGTTTAAGTCTGACAATTGCGGCCTGTGCGGCGACGGCGGCGGCGATCCTCGGGACTATTGCGGCGGTCGTGCTGGTGCGCTTTGGCAGGTTTCGCGGATCAAATGGTTTTGCCTTCATGATCACCGCACCGCTGGTAATGCCAGATGTCATCACGGGTTTGTCGCTGTTGTTGTTATTCGTCGCGCTTGCTCATGCTATTGGCTGGCCTGCGGACCGCGGTATGCTCACCATCTGGCTGGCGCATGTCACTTTCTGTACGGCTTATGTGGCAGTCGTTATTTCGTCGCGTCTGCGGGAACTGGATCGCTCGATAGAAGAAGCCGCGATGGATCTCGGTGCGACGCCGCTGAAAGTGTTTTTTGTCATTACGCTACCGATGATCATGCCCGCGATCATTTCTGGCTGGTTACTGGCTTTTACTTTGTCGCTTGATGATCTGGTGATCGCCAGCTTTGTTTCCGGGCCGGGAGCCACCACTTTACCGATGCTGGTCTTTTCCAGCGTGCGGATGGGGGTGAATCCGGAAATCAACGCCCTGGCAACATTGATCCTCGGCGCGGTCGGAATTGTCGGATTTATCGCCTGGTATCTGATGGCGCGCGCAGAAAAACAGCGGATACGCGACATCCAGCGTGCAAGACGTGGCTGAAGACACTAAAATTTGCCAACCTGGCTACATAATGCCGCGCATGTCGCGGCATTGTTTTCATGGAAGACGAAACGTTGGGATTTTTTAAGAAAACATCTTCATCTCATGCTCGCCTGAATGTGCCTGCGCTGGTGCAGGTGGCGGCGCTCGCCATTATTATGATCCGTGGCCTCGACGTGCTGATGATTTTCAATACGCTGGGCGTGCGCGGTATTGGCGAGTTCATTCATCGCAGCGTACAAACCTGGAGTTTAACGCTGGTCTTTTTGAGCAGTCTGGTGCTGGTTTTCATTGAGATCTGGTGTGCGTTTTCACTGGTGAAAGGGCGTCGCTGGGCGCGCTGGCTGTATCTGTTGACACAAATCACAGCCGCAAGTTACTTGTGGGCGGCTTCGCTGGGGTATGGTTATCCGGAACTGTTCAGCATTCCCGGTGAATCAAAACGTGAAATCTTCCATAGCCTGATGCTGCAGAAGCTGCCGGATATGCTCATCCTGATGCTGCTGTTCGTTCCCTCGACAAGTCGGCGGTTCTTCCAGTTGCAATAATGTGTATAATCGTCGCCCCTGATGATGTGAAGGTCAATGTATGCAGTGCGCACTTTACGACGCGGGTCGCTGTCGTTCCTGTCAGTGGATAACGCAGCCGATTCCAGAGCAACTCTCCGCTAAAACCGCCGATCTTAAAAATCTGCTCGCTGATTTTCCGGTTGAGGAATGGTGTGCGCCGGTGTCAGGCCCGGAACAAGGGTTTCGTAATAAAGCCAAAATGGTGGTGAGTGGTAGCGTTGAAAAACCACTGCTCGGTATGCTGCATCGAGATGGTACACCGGAAGACCTTTGTGACTGCCCGCTTTATCCAGCCTCATTTGCGCCCGTTTTTGCGGCGCTAAAACCGTTTATCGCCCGTGCGGGGTTAACGCCCTACAACGTGGCGCGTAAACGTGGTGAACTGAAATACATTCTGCTGACTGAAAGCCAGAGCGATGGCGGCATGATGCTGCGTTTTGTACTGCGTTCTGATACCAAACTGGCGCAACTGCGTAAGGCGCTGCCGTGGTTACAGGAACAATTACCGCAGCTGAAAGTTATTACCGTCAATATTCAGCCGGTACATATGGCGATTATGGAAGGGGAGACGGAGATCTACCTGACCGAACAACAGGCACTGGCAGAGCGTTTTAATGACGTACCGCTGTGGATCCGTCCGCAAAGTTTCTTCCAGACTAATCCGGCGGTCGCCAGCCAGCTGTACGCCACCGCGCGCGACTGGGTACGACAGCTGCCGGTTAAACATATGTGGGATCTGTTCTGCGGTGTGGGTGGCTTTGGTTTACACTGCGCGACGCCTGACATGCAGTTAACCGGGATCGAAATTGCACCAGAGGCCATTGCCTGTGCGAAGCAGTCAGCCGCTGAACTGGGCTTAACGCGTTTGCAATTTCAGGCGCTGGACTCTACGCAGTTTGCCACCGCTCAGGGGGAAGTGCCGGAGCTGGTGCTGGTTAACCCGCCGCGCCGCGGCATCGGTAAACCGCTGTGTGATTATCTCTCAACGATGGCACCGCGTTTTATTATCTACTCCAGCTGTAACGCCCAAACTATGGCGAAAGATATCCGCGAACTGCCTGGTTATCGCATCGAACGGGTACAGCTTTTTGATATGTTCCCGCACACCGCGCACTATGAAGTGCTGACGCTGCTGGTGCAGCAATAAAAAAGCCGCAGGTGCGGCTTTCTGAATCTTACTGTGGGAACCACTGGTCATTGATTTTCTGATATGTACCGTCAGCTTTAATTGCTGCCAGCGCGTTATTCAGTTTTTCCAGCAGAGCTTTGTTATCCGGACGTACAGCGATACCCAGGCCGGTGCCGAAGTATTGCGGATCGGTCACTTTTTCAGTAGCAACGCCCAGTTGCGGATTGGTTTTCAGCCATTCGTTTACCACTGCGGTGTCACCAAATACGCCATCAATACGGCCATTTTTCAGATCTATAAAGGCATTCTGATAACTGTCATAGGAGACAGTTTTTACTTCCGGGTGCTGATCCTGAATATATTTCTGGTGCGTGGTGCCGTTTTCCATCCCAATACGTTTGCCTTTCAGATCGGCAAACGTTTTGTAGGTATCTTTTTTGGCAATCACGACGGCTGAGTTTTCGTAGTAGGGCGTGGTAAACGATACCTGTTTGCTACGCTCCGGCGTGATATCCATTCCGGAGATTACGGCGTCATATTTTCTGAATTTCAGTGACGGGATCAGGCTGTCGAACGCGTGATTAGTAAAAGTACATTCTGCCTGCATTTGTTTGCACAAGGCTTTTGCCAGATCGATATCAAAGCCGACAATCTCATTATTAGCACCTATAGATTCAAAGGGTGGATAGGTGGCTGAAACGCCAAAATTGATTTTCTCTGCGGCAGAAGCACCGAAAGTAAAGGAAGCAAGTAAAGCGGCAAGAACTAACTTTTTCATGATGGAACTCCCGTCTGTCAATCTTATGATTTTTGGCCGTGTCTGCGGCATGGGATAACAATGCCATCAAGTGAATTTATATGCAATAAATATGAGTAAATAATTTGTATGAAATAAAAAAAGACGGACAACTTAGTGGGTTGGCCGTCTTCATTATAAGAATTTATGCACTGTGCAGGTCGGGTAAGGCGTCCACGCCGCATCCGGCATCAGCATGCAGCTACATTAATTCCGCCGTTCGAATGCCAGTGCTTTACGCTCGATCAGACGCATCATCAGCGTCAGCAGGCCGTTGACGACCAGGTAAATAATCCCCGCCGCGCCAAATACCATTACATCGTAGGTGCGTCCGTACAATAACTGGCTGTATCCCATCACTTCCATGAGCGTAATGGTGTAAGCCAGAGAGGTACTTTTGAACACCAGCACCACTTCGTTGGAATAAGAAGAGAGCGAGCGTTTAAACGCGTACGGCAGCAGGATCGCCAGCGTATCTTTTTTGCTCATTCCCAGGGCGCTACAGGACTGCCATTGACCTTCCGGGATCGCGCGAATCGCACCGTAAAACAGCTGCGTGGTGTACGCCGCACTGTTCAGCGACAACGCAATCAGCGCACATAACCACGGTTCTGACAACAAATGCCACAGTGCCGGATACTCCTGCAACGTTGGGAACTGGCCCGGTCCGTAATAAATCAGGAAGATCTGCACCAGCAGCGGCGTACCGGTAAACAGCGTGATATAGCCCCGCACCAGCCACACCAGCACCGGCGTTTTCAGCGTCAGGATGATGGTAAAAATCAATGCCAGAATCAGTGCCACAATCAGCGAGGCAACGGTTAGCGTCAGGCTGGTGTGCAACCCTTTCATCAGTTCGGGTAAATACTCAAACATTAGCTGGGCCTCCGCTCAAAACGTGTCGCGCGCAGGTCAATGCGTTTGAGAATGTACTGACTGAGCAGGGTGATCACCAGGTAAATCGCCGCCGCCACAATGTACCAGGTAAACGGTTCTTGGGTACGGGTAGCGATGCTTTTGGTTTGTAGCATTAAATCATTCACACTAATCAAACTGACCAGCGCGGTATCTTTCAGCAGCACCAGCCACTGGTTACCGAGACCCGGCAGCGCATGACGCCACATCTGCGGCATCACCAGACGGAAAAAGATAGCCGATTTCGACAGCCCCAGCGCCTGACCGGATTCCCACTGACCCACCGGCACCGCTTTTAATGCACCACGCAGCGTTTGCGAGGCATAGGCGGCATACAGCAGTGACAGTGCGATGACACCACAAAGGAACGGGCTAACGTCGAAGTTCTCAATGTCCATCTGCACCGGGATCTGCACGAACCCAAGATTGATAGTGAAGCCATCCGAAAGCGTCAGCAGCAGCTGCGAGGAGCCAAAATAGATAAACAGCACCACCAGAATTTCTGGCAGGCCACGCAGAATGGTTACCAGCGCTGAACCTGCCCACGCGACAGGACGCCATTTCGCAGACTCCCATACCGCAAAGAACATCGCCAGCGCCAGCCCGACAATCAATGCACAAACGGCAAGGCCGACGGTCATCCCGGCGGCGCTTGCTAAAGGAAAAAATTCATTCATCAGGAATTACTTCTGGAACCATTTGTTGTAGATGGTTTCGTAAGTGCCATCTTTCTTCACTTTTTCCAGCGCAGTGTTGAGTTTCTGCTGCAGTTCAGTGTTGCCCTGGCGTACTGCGATGCCGAGGCCAGTACCGAAGTAATCTTTATCGGTCACTTTATCGCCCACTGCCGCCAGTTTCGGGTTATCTTTCAGCCATTCGGTTACCACTGCGGTGTCACCAAATACGCTGTCGATACGACCGTTTTGCAGATCCAGTTTTGCGTTCTGGTAACTGTCATATGGCACGGTAGTGATTTCCGGATGCTTATCCATAATGAACTTCTGGTGTGTCGTCCCGTTCTGAACGCCGACTTTTTTGCCTTTCAGCTGATCAACACTGGTGTATTTGCCTTGCTGACCCACAAACAGGGCAGAGTTGTCATAGTACGGGGTGGTAAACAGCACCTGCTTTTCACGCTCCGGAGTGATATCCATGCCCGCCATCACTGCTTCTACGCGACGGAATTTCAGGCTTGGGATCAGGCTGTCAAACGCCTGGTTAGAGAAAGTGCAGGTTGCATCAATCTCTTTACACAATGCCTGCGCCAGGTCGACATCAAAACCAACGATCTGGTTGTTTGCATCAATCGATTCAAACGGAGGATAGGAGGCTTCGGTGGCAAAACGAATGGTTTCGGCTGCTGTGGCGGAAAGACTAAAACCTGCAATTAACGCGGCAATCAGAACTTTTTTCATTGTTGTTATCCCGAATCTTAGTGAGAGAGATAGTTTTTAAATGCTTCGGTTTGCGGCTCGGTAAAGCAGCTCGCGTCGCCTTGTTCTACGATATGACCGTTTTCCATATACACCACTCGGCTGGCGGTTTTACGCGCCACTTCAACTTCGTGGGTGACGATCACCTGGGTAATATTCGTTTCTGCCAGCTCACGAATGATGCTGACGATTTGTGCCGTAATTTCGGGGTCCAGTGCGGCGGTCGGTTCATCGAACAGCAGTACCTGCGGTTCCATCATCAACGCACGGGCAATAGCAACACGCTGCTGCTGACCACCAGAAAGATGCAGCGGGTAACGATCGCTATAAGGTTTGAGACGCAGACGTTCCAGCAGTTTTTCTGCACGGGCCAGCGCCTGATCTTTACTCAACCCCAGTACACGACAGGGCGCTTCAATCAGGTTTTGCTGCACGGTCAGATGCGGCCACAGGTTGTATTGCTGAAACACCATGCCAACGTTACGACGCAAATCGCGAATCGCTTTGTCAGAGGGGGTTTTGGTGAAATCGAAATGGTTGCCTGCAATGTTGAGCGTACCGGAGCGCGGCATCTCAAGCAGATTGAGTACACGCAGCAGCGAGCTTTTACCCGCGCCGCTGGGGCCAAGTAACACCAGCGTTTCGCCCTGTGGGCAATCCAGCGTGATATCGAACAGCGCCTGATGCGCGCCGTAGAAGCAATTAATGCCGTTTAATTGAATACTCATTGACACTCGTATACTGGCAGTCTGATAGCTATTGAGGTCGAAGATAGTACCTTTGACAGAATAATTATGCAATATTTCTGCTTTAAAAGTTAAAAGCAAAGCGCATTATTCAATAAACATAGCACAAAATAACGGGGGCGGTGGTCGGCGAGCATAAATGTCGGCATTCCTCACGAAATGCCGGACAATTTACGGGGTTTATTGGTTGATCAAGACGTTAGCGATTCTCGATGGACTGACGGAGCGTACCCGCCGTGGCATGAACGCTACCGCCTAAGTAGCGCACATCGTCGATGACCCAACACTGGCCTTCCTGAATCATTAACACTTCATCCTGCCAGCCCTGGTCACCCTGCTTGAGATCCACGCGCAATGGAATGTTACGGGCATCACGATTAGGGATAGTAGATGCACTGGCAACGTGGGCGCTGTCTGGCAAGGTGGTTCGACTGGAGAACGGATCGCTGCTTAACAATTCACGATGACTATTATCGCGGCTGGCATCGCTAAGTAGGGTTGCCAGTTTGTCACTCAAATAGGGGCGCAGAGCGGTAATGTCATTGCCGCGATGTTGAATGCGGTAGTCATAGAACTGTTGAGCCACGCTATCAGGCCCCCCCTGGACACAGGAACCGGTGCGGGGGCCGTTATCTTTATAAGCTGGCGTGACGGTGGTACAGGCACTGAGTAGCAGTGCGCAAGGGATAAGCATGGTCAATTTGCTATAGCGCATGATGATTTCCTTATAAGCGAACACCTTGAAAGCGTTCTACGATAATAATGATATCCTTTCAATAATAGCGTATCAGTCCGATAATGCTTTGAAGATCGAAGGCTTAGCAAACAAGGAGATCGATCATGCAATTTTCTACAACCCCAACTCTGGAAGGCCAGACCATCGTTGAATATTGCGGTGTGGTGACTGGCGAAGCGATTTTAGGCGCGAATATTTTCCGTGATTTCTTTGCCGGTATCCGCGATATCGTTGGCGGACGCTCCGGTGCCTACGAAAAAGAACTGCGTAAAGCGCGGGAGATTGCCTTTGAGGAGCTCGGCTCCCAGGCGCGAGCGCTGGGGGCTGATGCCGTCGTCGGTATTGATATCGACTACGAAACGGTCGGGCAAAACGGCAGTATGCTGATGGTTAGCGTCAGCGGTACGGCGGTGAAAACGCGTCGATGAGAAGAGTCTTCTGGCTGGTCGCTGCCGCTCTGTTACTGGCAGGGTGCACAGGCGAAAAAGGCATTGTCGAGAAAGAGGGATATCAGCTTGATACCCGACGCCAGGCGCAGGCGGCGTATCCGCGCATTAAAGTGCTGGTGATCCACTACACCGCAGATGATTTTGATAGCTCGCTGGCGACACTGACCGATAAGCAGGTCAGCTCGCATTATCTGGTCCCTGCGGTGCCACCGCGATACAACGGTAAACCGCGCATCTGGCAACTGGTGCCGGAACAAGAACTGGCCTGGCATGCGGGGATTAGCGCCTGGCGCGGGGCAACGCGCCTTAACGACACCTCTATTGGCATTGAGCTGGAAAACCGTGGCTGGCAAAAATCGGCGGGAGTGAAATATTTTGCCCCGTTTGAACCGGCACAGATTCAGGCGCTTATTCCGCTGGCGAAAGATATTATTGCCCGTTATCACATCAAGCCGGAAAACGTAGTAGCACATGCGGATATTGCGCCGCAGCGCAAAGACGATCCGGGGCCATTATTCCCCTGGCAGCAACTGGCACAGCAGGGGATTGGTGCATGGCCGGATGCGCAGCGGGTGAACTTTTACCTTGCCGGGCGCGCGCCGCACACACCGGTAGAGACCGCGTCATTGCTGGAGCTTTTGGCGCGTTATGGTTATGACGTAAAGCCTGATATGACTCCGCGCGAGCAGCGGCGCGTGATTATGGCGTTCCAGATGCATTTCCGCCCGACGTTATATAACGGCGAAGCGGATGCAGAAACTCAGGCGATTGCCGAAGCGTTGCTGGAGAAATACGGGCAGGATTAGCGCGGCAGTTTTCCGTGGTCGCGTAGCCAGGCGGCAGTTTTCTCGATACCTTCATCCAGGGTGAGGACTGGTTGATAACCTAACTCTTCCTGCGCACGCGTAATATCCAGCGTAAAGTCAAAATTCAACTTGGAGACGCCGTAGTGGGTCAGCGGCGGCTCTTTTGCTGACTTGCGGCCTAAACGCTCCATGCTGCGGGCGATCATATCCAGCATCGGGTAAGGGACGGAACGAATACGACAGTCAATATTCAATTCGTCTATCAGCTTCTGCACGATGCTGCGCAGTGTGCGATGCTCGCCGTTGGTGATGTTGTACACACGCCCGGAAGGTAGCTTATCGCAGGCTTCCTGGCTTGCCAGCCACATGGCGTGCACGGCATTTTCATAGTAGGTCATATCGACCAGCGCACTGCCGCCATGCGGTAACAGAATACTGCCGTAGTGATGCATCATATGCGCCAGACGAGGGATAAAGACTTTATCGTGCGGTCCGAACAGACTTTGTGGGCGCAGAATAGTAAAGCGCGTTTGTGGATTCGCCTGCGAAAGCATATTGATCACTTCTTCACTAGCTGCTTTGCTGCGGGCAAACTCGTTGGCGAAGCGGTGAGGGCGAAAATCTTCTTTAATATCGCGATGGTGGTGATAATCGAAGTACAGGGAGGGAGAAGAGATATGAATAAAGTTACGCACACCCCAGGCGACAGCCCATTCACCCAGGCGGCGAGTGGCACGAACGTTAGCCAGATCGAAAGCCTGTTGTGTCCCCCAGGGCGAGGTAAAGCTGGAGCAGTGCCACAGCGTATCAATGCCTGCGAGCATCACTTTAGCTTGTGATGAGACCAGCTCGGTCAGATCCGCCGGAACAAACTCTGCGCCCATTTTTTCCAGCAATTTACCCATTGCCTCGTTGCGACCGGTCGCTCGCACGCTGATGCCTTTCTGGCATAAAAACTCTACCGCGTTTCGACCTAAGCCGCTGGTGGCGCCGGTAACCAGTACCTTCATATCAATCCACTGTTGTTGAGAAAATAACGTGCGCATTCTTCCGTGATTTCCTCCATGATGCAATGGGAAACATGAAAGAATAACGCAGGTTTTGTCGATTAATCTGTGCTTTGTTCTGCCAGTCTGGCGATTCGTTTTGCCATTCCGCGAAAAATAAACAGATGCGCGGGGATCATCAATAACCAGTAAAACAACCCTGGCATACCGTGCGGATGCCAGAATGCGCGAACATCGATAGTACGATAGTCACCTTTATCTTCCAGGGTAAAACACAGTCGTCCCAGCCCCGGCGCTTTCATGCCAAATAACAGCGTAAGTTGTTTTTGCGGTTCAACGACAATCACTTTCCAGCTATCCACCGCATCTCCGGTCTGCAAATATTCACGCTCCGGGCGGCCTTTCGCCAGCTTATGACCGATCGCGCGGTCCATCAACGCCCGGGTTTGCCACAAAATATTGCCAAAGAAATAACGCTCTTTACCGCCGATTTGATTCACCACCTGCCATAAAGCCGCAAGGCTGGCGGACGTTTTAACGGTAAACCCCGCCTGTTTGGCGAAATAACCGTACTCCGGTCGCCAGCGGGCAAAGGCCTGAGCGTCGTAGCCCCAGTCGCTGGAGTTGACCAGCTTTTCTTCCTCTTTCAACGTGCTACGTACCGCGTCATCGAAAGCGATCAGCCGTTGTGGGATGAGCGCACGTAGCGCGGTGTCATCCGCCAGCAGATCGTGTTTCAGCCCCTGAATCAACGCCCTGGCGGTGGTGGGCGGTACTGAAGTAATCACATTAAGAAACCACACCGAAATCCAGCGGGTGGGGAGGGGGATGGGGAGCAACCAGCGGCGCTTACCGCTCACCGCCATAAAATGTTCAAACTGTTGCTGATAACTGAGCACTTCTGGTCCGGCGGCTTCGAAGATGCGGTGTTCGCAGGCCGGATGATCTAACAGCGCCACCAGATAGTGCAGCAAGTTTTCCAGCGCGATGGGCGTTGTGCGTGAACGGACCCAGCGTGGCGGCGTTAACACTGGCAGGTTGTAGACCATATCGCGCATGACTTCGAACGCCGCTGAACCTGCACCAACGATTATTCCGGCACGCAATTCGGTCACCGGGACACCCGCTTCACGAAGAATATCCGCCGTAGCCTGACGGGCGCGCAGATGGTCCGACTGCTCATGTGGCGGGGCCTGCAACGAACTGAGAAAGATTAATTGCTTTACCGGTACTTCGCGCAGCGCATCGCGGACGTTGAGAGCCACCTGGCGCTCCTGAGCGATAAAATCACCGCCTTCTCCCATGCTGTGCACCAGAAAATAGACCGTATCGATATCCTGCAACAGGGCCGGAAGGTTATCCGGCCAGCTGAGATCGACTTTATGGCAACTGACATTTGCCAGTTGCAGCTTTGCAAGCCTGTCGACATGACGTGCCGCCGCCAGGATCTGATGCCCCTGCTGGCTGAGTGTTCGCACCAGATGCTGACCAATGTAGCCACTGGCACCGAGAACTAAAATGCGTTGCGGCACGTCTCCCTCCTTAACGCGCCAGGAATGCGCGCCAGTGGGCGGCGACTTCCGCCAGCTGAGCGCGCGAGACGTCAAGATGCGTCACCAGGCGGACAATCGGCGAGGCGTTAATCAGTACGTTTCTCGCTTTCATGTATTCGCCTAACGCGGCAGCATTTTCTTCCCCGACGCGAACAAACAGCATATTGGTGTCCTGACGCATCACATCCGCGCCTGCTTCACGCAGTTGCTTCGCCATCCAGGCGGCGTTGTCGTGGTCTTCCTGCAAACGTGCGACGTTATTTTTCAGCGCATACAGCCCGGCGGCAGCCAGAATGCCGGACTGGCGCATCCCGCCACCTGTCATTTTCCGCCAGCGAATGGCACGTTTAATGTAATCACGATTACCGACGAGTAATGAACCGACTGGCGTCCCAAGACCTTTCGACAGGCAAATGGTGAACGAGTCACAATATTGTGTGATCTCTTTCAGTTCGCAGCCGTAAGCCACCACGGCATTAAAGATGCGCGCACCGTCAACATGCAGCGCCAGATTGCGCTTGCGGGTAAATTCCCATACCTCTTTTAAGTATTCACGCGGCAGCACTTTGCCGTTGTGGGTGTTTTCCAGACTGAGTAATTTGGTGCGGGCGAAATGGATATCGTCGGGTTTGATTTTCATCGCCACTTTATCCAGCGGTAGCGTGCCGTCGGCAGCTGCGTCGATGGGTTGCGGCTGAATACTGCCCAGCACTGCTGCGCCACCGGCTTCCACAGATAGTTATGCGCGGCCTGACCGACGATATACTCTTCGCCGCGTTCGCAGTGACTGAGCAGAGCGACCAGGTTGGCCTGAGTGCCGGTAGGCAGAAAAATGGCGGCTTCTTTACCGGAAAGCTCGGCTGCATAGTCCTGCAGAGCATTAACGGTAGGGTCGTCTCCGTAAACGTCGTCCCCAACCGGGGCGGCCATCATCGCTTCGAGCATGGCGCGGCTCGGTCGGGTAACGGTATCACTGCGTAAATCAATCATGGCATGTCCTTATTATGACGGGAAATGCCACCCTTTTTACCTTAGCCAGTTCGTTTTCGCCAGTTCGATCACTTCATCACCGCGCCCGCTGATGATTGCGCGCAGCATATACAGGCTGAAACCTTTGGCCTGTTCAAGTTTGATCTGCGGTGGAATGGCTAATTCTTCTTTGGCGACCACCACATCCACCAACACCGGACCGTCGATGGAGAAGGCGCGTTGCAGAGCTTCATCGATTTCAGACGCTTTTTCTACACGAATACCCGTAATGCCGCAGGCTTCGGCAATTCGGGCAAAGTTGGTGTCGTGCAGCTCAGTACCGTCTGTCAGGTAGCCTCCGGCTTTCATCTCCATCGCCACAAAGCCCAGCACGCTGTTATTAAAGACGATAATTTTCACTGGCAATTTCATCTGCATTACTGAGAGGAAATCGCCCATCAACATACTGAAACCGCCATCGCCGCACATGGCGACCACCTGACGTTCCGGCTCGGTTGCCTGCGCACCCAGCGCCTGCGGCATGGCGTTAGCCATCGAACCGTGGTTAAACGAACCTAACAGACGACGCTTGCCGTTCATTTTCAGATAACGTGCCGCCCACACCGTTGGCGTACCAACGTCACAGGTAAAGATGGCGTCATCGGCGGCAAAATGACTAATTTGCTGCGCCAGATATTGCGGGTGAATGGCTTTCTCGCTCGGTTTAGCTAAATCATCCAGCCCTTTGCGGGCGTCGCGGTAATCTTCCAGCGCTTTATCCAGAAACTTGCGATCGGTTTTTTCTTCCACCAGTGGCAGCAATGCCCGCAGGGTTGATTTGATATCGCCGACCAGCGCCATATCTACCTTGCTATGCGCGCCGATGCTGGCTGGGTTGATATCAATCTGAATAATTTTGGCATCGGTCGGGTAGAACGCGCGGTAGGGAAATTGCGTGCCGAGCAGCACTAACGTATCGGCATTCATCATGGTATGGAAACCTGACGAGAAGCCGATTAATCCCGTCATTCCGACATCATACGGATTATCGTATTCGACATGCTCTTTACCGCGCAGGGCATGAACTATAGGCGCTTTAATTTTCCCGGCAAACTCAACTAACTCTTTATGCGCCCCCGCACAGCCGCTGCCACACATCAGGGCGATATTGCTGGAATAACGCAGCAGTTGCGCCAGTTTGCGTAACTCTTCTTCTTCCGGTGTTACTACCGGCTGTGGCGCATGATACCAGTGGGTAGTTGCCCCTTCTGGCGCAGGTTTTAACGCCACGTCGCCCGGTAACACAACAACGGAAACGCCACGGTTAAGCACCGCTTTGCGCATAGCAATTGCCAGCACTTGTGGGATCTGCTCTGGGCTGGAAACAAGCTCGCAATAGTGACTACATTCGCGGAATAGCTCTTGTGGGTGGGTTTCCTGGAAATAGCCGCTGCCAATTTCGCTGGAGGGAATATGAGCGGCAATCGCCAGTACCGGAACGTGATTGCGGTGGCAATCGAACAGGCCGTTGATTAAGTGCAGGTTGCCGGGACCGCACGATCCGGCACAGACCGCCAGTTCTCCGCTAAGTTGTGCTTCAGCGCCAGCGGCAAACGCCGCCACTTCTTCATGCCGGGTGGACATCCACTCGATGGTGCCCATGCGATTAAGACTGTCACTAAGACCGTTCAGAGAGTCGCCCGTGACTCCCCAGATGCGTTTCACGCCTGCCGATTCGAGTGTTTTGGCGATATAAGCTGCAACCGTTTGTTTCATGGTTCTCCATCTCCTGAATGTGATGACGGTAACAAGTTTAGTTCATCTGACGGAGGGGGAAGGGATGGGAGAAAAAGGAGGCACTAACGGTTAAATAGCCCGATGAAAGGAATATCATCGGGCATCAGGCGATTATGCGAGAACCAAATCCCCCTGCGGATGGCAGGAGCAGGCCAGTACGTAACCTTCAGCGATTTCGGCGTCGGTCAGCGTCATTGTGCTGCTCACCGTATATTCACCGGAAATCACTTTCGTCTTACAGCAGCCGCAAACACCCGCACGACAGGCGGCGACAACCGGAACGTTATTGCTTTCCAGCGCCTCCAGTAGCGTGGTGCCAACCGGAGCGTAAAATTCTCGTGCCGGTTGCAGTTTGGTGAATTTCAGACCGCTGGTCGCCGCTTCCGCTACTGGGGTGAAGAATTTCTCTTTAAAGAAACGCGTCACGCCGAGCGCTTTCACTTCCTGCTCTACCCAATCCATATATGGCGCAGGGCCACAGGTCATCACGGTACGTGAGGCTAAATCAGGGACACCTGCCAGCAGTTCGCGAGTGAGACGACCAGCGATAAAGCCTTCGGTAACGTTATTTTCCGCCACCAGCGTTACCGGATAGTTACGCCACTCATCGGCGAAAATCACATCCTGCGGCGTACGCACGTTGTAGATCACCTGCACATCGGCCTGTGGACGGTTCTTCGCCAGCCAGCGACGCATCGACATAATCGGCGTAACGCCGCAGCCTGCCGCCAGCAACAGGAATTTATCTTCTGCTTTATCGTCGCAGGTAAATTCCCCCATCGCGTCCGAAAGCCAGAGATAATCACCGCGTTTTACATCGCGCGTCAGCCACCGAGAGCCGACACCGTCATCAATCCGCCGCACGGTCAGGGTGATGTATTCACTCACGCCTGGCGTGGAGGAAATGGTGTAAGCACGCAGCGTTTCCGCTGAGTTACGCACGCTGACCAGCGCATATTGCCCGGCGCGATACGGGTAGTAATCGTGGCAAATCAGGGAAATCGTCCACACATCCGGCGTTTCTTGCGTAATGTGATGAACCTGCATCCGCCACGGGCATTGATTCGTTGGCATCGTCATCGACAAACTCCTTACGCGCTCAACAGTTGCTTCATGTCTTCTTCAACAGTGGTGATAGAACGCAGGCCGAATTTCTCGTTCAGCACCGCCAGCAGGTCTGGTGTCAGGAAACCAGGTGCAGTTGGGCCGGTGACGATATTTTTCACACCCAGAGAAAGCAGCGTCAGCAGAATGACAATCGCTTTCTGTTCAAACCAGGAGAGCACCAGCGACAGCGGCAGATCGTTCACCCCACAGCCCAGTTTCTCTGCCAGCGTTACCGCCAGAATAATTGCTGAGTAAGCATCGTTACACTGACCAGCATCTACCAGACGCGGCAGACCTTCGATATCGCCAAACTCAAGTTTATTAAAGCGATATTTACCGCAAGCGAGGGTCAGGATCAGGCAGTCATCCGGCACGCTGGTGGCGAAATCGGTGAAGTAGTGACGCTCGCCGCGTGCGCCGTCACAGCCGCCAAGCAGGAAGATATGACGCAGTTTTTCACGGCTCACCAGATCAATCAGCGTATCGGCTGCGCCCAGCAGTGCCTGGGCGCCCAAGCCCACGGTGATCAGGTGCGGAATTTCGCTGTACGGGAAGCCCGCCATCTGTTGCGCCTGGGCAATGACCGCAGAGAAATCTTCGCCATCCAGATGACGCACACCCGGCCAGCCAACGATGCTGCGGGTCCAGATACGATCGTCATAAGCGCCTACGGTTGGGTCGATGATGCAGTTCGAGGTCATCACGATGGGGCCTGGGAAACGAGCGAACTCCACTTGCTGATTCTGCCAGCCGCTGCCGTAGTTACCGACCAGATGCTTGAATTTACGCAGCTCCGGGTAACCATGCGCAGGCAGCATTTCGCCGTGGGTGTAGACATTAACGCCCGTGCCTTCGGTCTGTTCCAGCAGGTTGTAGAGATCTTTGAGATCGTGACCGGAAATCAGAATGCATTTACCCGCCGTCGCTTTGACGTTGACCTGGGTTGGCGTCGGGTGACCGTATTTACCGGTTTCGCCTGCATCCAGAATGCTCATCACTTTGAAATTCATCTGGCCGATTTCCATTGAACACTCAAGAAGCGCGTTCATATCGGCAGGCCAGGTCCCCAGCCACGCCATGATTTTATGGTACTGGGCATAAATATCGTTGTCGTATTGACCGAGAACATGCGCGTGTTCCATATAGGCCGCCGCACCTTTCAAGCCATACAGGCACAGCAGACGCAGGCCGAGAATGTTTTCGCCAATCGCCGCTTTATCTTTGTTAGGGGTAAATTCTGCTGCCTGACGTTGCAGCTCGCCGAGATCGTCGCTCACCAGTTGCAGGTCAGCCATCGGGTTATCGACGCGGGCGTTGGCATCTACAGCCAGGCATTGTGCTTTCAGCGCCTCGCGCAGGGCAATCGCTTCACGAGCGTAGCCGACAATACGCGGAGAATCGAAGTTAACGTTGGTCAGGGTTGAGAAAAAGGCACGTGGCGCAAAGCTGTCTACATCGTGGTTGATGATGCCGTATTCACGTGCTTTCACTGCCCAGGCCGAAAGCCCTTGCAGCGTCGCGATGAGTAAATCCTGAAGGTCAGAGGTTTCCGCCGTTTTGCCACACATCCCCTGCGCGTATGAGCAGCCGTTTCCTGCCGGAGTACGGATAGTTTGTTCACATTGCACACAAAACATGATCACACCTTTTAAAGTTATATTTAATATACATGTTTAAGGTTAAGACGCTTAACGCGGGGATAAAAGAGATTTTTAATGCAACTTTAAGGGAGATTGATTTAGCGCAATTTTGGCGGCAGAGATCTACCGCCAGAGAGGTATTATGCAGAGAAAAAGGCGATGAGAATCGGCACTAACAGACTAAGAATAAAACCGTGAACAATCGCCGCCGGGACCATATCCAGCCCGCCTGTACGTTGAAGAACGGGCAGGGTGAAATCCATCGACGTCGCACCGCATAAGCCCAGTGCAGTAGAGCGGCTACGGCGAATCAGCCCAGGGATTAACATAATAGCAATCAGCTCACGGGCCAGATCATTAAAAAACGCCGCGCTCCCGATTACCGGACCAAAGGATTCGGTCAATAAAATACCGGAAAGAGAATACCAGCCGAAACCGGAGGCCATTGCCAGCGCGGTATTGATGGGAAGATCAAGAATAAAGGCGTTAATTAAACCACCAATTAATGAACTGGCAACCACCACCACGGCGACAATCATTCCCCGGCGATTAAGGACAATCTGCTTTAAGGTCATGCCATTATTGCGCAACTGAATACCGACGAGGAAAAGTAGCAGAATTAAGGTGTATTCACTGGCTTCGGTCGCGTGTTGTAAGAAAGCCAGTCCACTCAGACCAATGGCAAAACCAATCACTACTACGCCGCACAGTTTTAGCGACTCCAGCGCCATCGCAATACGCGACGGGAGTTTTTCTTGATGATGGTGGTTGCGCCATGGCAGGCCGCGCTCCGCCGTGGTGGGTGGTGTTTGCGCGGTGGCGGGCCGCGCCCCAGCCACATCAGGGCGGCAATATTACACAGTAAAATAACGGTAATACTGACGGCAGAATAATGCAGAATTGCCAACAAGTTACTGGCGAGGTTATCGAGAAACGCCAGACTGATACCCATAAAAAAGAGAATAAGGTAAACCATCCAACTTAATAGCTGATTAATAACTCTTAATGCAGCTTTTTGGCGAAGCGGAATGAGGTAACCCACAATCAGGGGAACCAGAATGATTAACAGCCCAGAAAACATGAAAAACCAGTCCTTGCAAAGAAGATTCGAAATGCGCGATGACACACTACTGAAAGCGGAAGGACGAGTAAAGTTGCAATTAAAAGGAAATGTTATGCATAAGGATCGGTAGGGTATTCATTTTCATTTAAAGATATTCTTGCGCTTTAATTACAAACCGCACCGGTGTTGGTGGCGTCAAAATCGCCGAGGCGTTCCCTGAAGGCCGGGGCAGCCCACATGGATGTGGGCTGAGGGCGCGTTTTACAGGGATGTTACCTCGCGCCCG
>OBYQ01000990.1_pt1 | contig 17932 bp, 9 predicted proteins | sample 1538221 | NCBI WGS metagenome assembly OBYQ01 (sample SAMEA2580200, study PRJEB22360) | human gut metagenome | biome: human gut; feature: human-associated habitat; material: faeces | place: Denmark | collected 2008/2010
ATAATAAAAATTAAATGCAATGAATAAGAAAAATATTATTCTCAGTTTATTCATCGGTACACTGTTGACTTTTGTTATGCCATTGTGTGCCCAGAATCAGACAGTAACTGGACTTGTTGTAGATGTAAGTGGTGAACCGATAATAGGTGCTACTGTCATGGTGGTAAATGGGACAGTAGGTACAGTGACAGATATTGATGGGAAATTTAATATTAAGGTTGCTCCAAAAAGCAAATTGAAAGTTTCCTTTGTTGGATATACTTCACAAATTATATCTGATTTAAAAAATCCTAGGATTGTACTTTTAGAAGATCAACTGAAATTAGATGAAGTTGTAGTACTTGGTGATTATGGTTCTCAGAAATTACGTAATGCAACAGGTGCCATTGAAACGATTTCCACCGAAGAATTGAAAGATTTGTCAGTGGGTAGTTTGGGTGACGCGTTAGCTGGTAAAATAAATGGTTTACATGTATCACTTAGTGGTGGGCGCCCAGGTAGTACACCAAGCTTACAGATTCGTCAAAGTTCAGTGAATACTACCATTACTCCAAGTTCTGATTTAGGAGGTAATGCAAGCCCTACTCCACTATATGTTATTGATGGCTTTATTGCAGATGAAGGTGCTTTCAATAATTTAGATATAAATGAAGTAGAAAATGTGACTGTTTTAAAGGATGCTGCAGCGGCTGTATATGGAGCACGTGCTGCGTATGGTGTTGTGCTGGTTAAGACTAAACAAGGAAAAGTCGGTGCTCCCAAAATTTCTTATTCAGGACAGTTTGGTTATACAGATGCATTGATGTTACCTAAGATGCTAAATGCCTATGATTACGGTCGTATATACAATGCTGCTCGTGCTGCTAATACTGCTACTAAGGATCAAGAATCCGATGACTTGAGGGCACAACTTTTTCAATCTGATGAATTGGAGGCAATGAAGGGTATGAATTATAATTTATTAGATAAAGAATGGAGTGCGGCTTTGACGCAGCGTCATAGTGTCAACATTAGCGGGGGAACAGAAAAAGCAACTTATTTCGGTGGTGTTTCGTATTATCAGCAAGAAGGTAATATAGGGCGCTTGGACTATAATCGTTGGAACTATCGTGCTGGTGTAAATGCTAATATTTCAAAATGGATGAAAGCTTCTTTGCAGGTATCTGGTAATTATGGAGAGACAAATAAACCTAAAAATGTAAAAGGTGGTGGCTCTGATGGTGATTTTGAATCTTTAATGTTACATGTACCTTATGTGCCTGATCAAGTAAATGGATATTATATTTTTCATTCAGGTATGGAAAATATAACTAATCCAAGTGATCAGCAGAAGTATAATTTTGCAGCAGTACAGAATGCGTCAGATAATGTTGAGAATCAGAATCAGAATTTTTCTCTTAACGGTTCATTAGAGTATGATTTTGGTTGGAGTAAATACTTACGTGGTTTGAAGGTAAAAGCTTCTTATTCAAAAAATATAAGTACAGGGAAAACAAATACTATCGGTACAAAAATCGATGTATATCGCCTTATATCCCGTGGTGGCAGCGGTGGTCACCTTTATGTTGGTGACGAGATTGAATACAATGCTAATACATTGGGATTGTATGAGTTGAATAATGGCAACTCTTTGGGGCGTAGTATGAATCGCTCAGATAGTTATCAAATGAACTTAACAGTAAGCTATGCACGTCAGTTTGGTAAGCATTATGTCAGTGGTTTGTTCTCTATTGAAAAAGCAGAATCAGAATGGGAAGATTTGAATGGTAGTCTTACAGATCCATTACCTTTTACAGATGGCCAATCTAGTTCTGTGGATTCCAATGCAGAAGGTTTTGCTCAAACTGTGACGTTTAACCGCAGTGAGTCTGGTATGCTTTCTTATGTTGGTCGTGTGAATTATTCATATGATGATAAATATTTGTTTGAGTTTATGCTCCGTTCTGATGCCTCTGCCAAATTTGCTCCTCAGAATTATTGGGGAATGTTCCCTTCATGGTCTGCCGGCTGGGTTATTTCAGATGAAAAATGGTTTGATAAAGACAAGACAAAAATCGACTTTTTGAAGATACGTGGTTCGTTTGGTATTCTTGGTAAAGATAATGTGAATGCTTGGCTTTGGACTCAGCTTTACACCCGTAATCCAGACAAAGGACCGATCTTTGGAACTAATTCTAGTACAAATACAAGTGCTACGATTCGTATGCCGAAACAAGGAGTAAATCCTGATGTACATTGGGATAAGACTTATAAAACTAATTTTGGTATTGATATGGCCTTTTTGAAGAATCGAATGAGCGCTAATTTGGACTTCTATTATGATATGGGCCGTGAAATGTTTGCTTCACATCAAGGAACTTCTTATTATCCGAATACGGTAGGAATACAACCTGCTCCAGAAAACTTTGGTGAGGTAGATACATATGGTGTTGAATTGTCATTAGGATGGAAGGATAAAATTGGAAAAGACATGTCATATTGGGTAAAACTTACAACAGGATACAATGATAATAAAATCAGAGAGACAGGTTGGAAGGCTGCATATGATTTTGATAAATTAGTGAGAAATGAACGTTCTGATAGAGGACTATGGGGTTATGAATGTATAGGTATGTTCCGTAGTTATCAGGAAATTAATGAGTACTTTGATAAATATAGTATTACTAAATATTTAGGAAATACAAAAGAAAATGTACATCCTGGTATGCTGATTTATAAGGATGTACGTGGACAATATGATGAATCAACTGGAACTTTTGGTCCGGCAGATGGTATTGTTGATGAACAAGATTATATAAAAATTTCTCACCGTGCTAGTAATCCTTACGGTGGAACTTTAAATTTCGGTTTCTCTTATAAAGATTTTTCTATTAGTGCGCAGTTTGGTGCAAGTTGGGGAGCATATTCCTTAGTTCCTACAACTATGCGTAAAGAAAGTTACTCTGAATATAGTAATGTGTCGGCAATGTGGAAAGATATGTTTGTATATGAGGATATTTATGACGCTAATAATATAGTTACAGTAGCACAAAACAGAAATGCAAAATACCCGAATATTCGCTATAGTAGCGTAAATGGTGCACCCTCTACTTTTTGGAAAGTAAGTGCAGCAACAGTGCAACTTCGTAATATGACAGTAGCTTATGCATTGCCTAAAGAATGGCTAAAAATAATTGGCATTAGTAGTTGCCGTTTCAATCTTACTTGCCAAAATGTATTTAACTTCCTAAACCCTTATCCAGAAGGAGCATGGGCTTCTTGGGCGGGAAGCTATGGATATTATCCGAACTTACGTAAATTCACGTTAGGTGTTAATGTTTCATTTTAATAATTTGAATACAATGATGAAGAAAATAAATAAGTATGGTTCAATTGCATTACTGACCATAACAGCTGCCATCTTTACAGGTTGTAGTGATCAATTTTTGGAAGACAAAAAATTATATGGAAGTTTTAACGGTACGACTATTTATGAAAACTATGAGTCAGCTGATAACCGTATAGCTTACTTGTATTATATCATGCTGCCGAGTGCGACGGGTGGATCTGATCTGACTGGTTCTATGGGTGATATGCCAAGCACGGGAACAAGTGATCAATATTCGAAATGTACAGAAGAATATGGAGGGATATCAGGTTTGATGAATCCTAATTCTCCTCTAGATTATGAAACTGTTACTGATTATTTTAATCTAGATAACAATTATTCTCCTTGGGTGCGTATTCGTGAGTGTAATGATATGATCGAAGGAGTGATTGGCAGTGAAAGTTTAACTGAACGCCAAAAGCAGTTATTGTTGGGACAAGCATTTTTCTTCCGTGCATGGCGTTATTATTTAATGGTAATGATGTATGGTGGTGTACCTATTATTGATAATGTACAAAATCCTATAATTGGAGATAGTGAAGGTATTCATTTGGTAGTTCCACGCTCGTCTACAAAAGAATGTATTGATTTTATTTGCAAAGATTTGCAAACAGCTGCTGATTATCTGCCAGCACGTTGGGAGTCAGAAAATAAGAATTTTGGACGCATAACATCGGGGGCAGCATTGGCTTTAAAAGGTCGTGTGGAATTGTTATATGCCAGTCCGCTTTTTAATAGGGCGGATGATGTTACACGATGGGAAACTGCATATCAAACAAACTTAGCTGCTGTAAAAAAACTGGAAGAAGGTAATTTTGGATTGGCTTATGAAAACAATTCAGGAAAGAATGCAGCAGGTTGGGGAAAGATATTCTCCGATTATATTGGCTCAGAAGGTGGTGGAGGAACTGTTTCTGAGGCAGTATTAGTAACTTTATATAATAATGTATCACCAGCCGAGCACTTACAGCTTGAAAAATGGAATGGATGGGAACATTCTCTTCGCCCAGCTAATGCTGGAGGTGGGGGTGGTATGACTCCCACTGCAGAAATGGTTGATCTTTTTCCAATGGCGGATGGGAAGAAACCAAATGACATGAATGGATCTTATGATTATAATCAAGAACTTTTCTTTTTAAACCGCGATCCAAGATTTTATCGCACTTTTGCGTTCCCTGGTGTAGAATGGAAGTTTGATAGTGATGACTTGAAATCTTTTGGTGAAAAAGGTCAATTACCTTATGGCATTAATGGGTATACTACAGGGAATAATTACAAGTTGTGGAATTATTGTTGGTATGATAATGTAGATGATCGTAATAGTAACTCTAAGTCAGGCTATGCAGCTGATTGTCTAGGTACCAAAAATACGGGGATTTATTTGCGTAAGCGTACAGATGATTTAGCACTCAATTCTAATCCTTTATATATCTTTGAAAAGACTTCAGGTAATGGATTCAGACAGTCTGCTGCTCCATATATGGAAATACGTTTTGCCGAAGTATTATTGAATTATGCGGAGGCTGCTTGTGGGGCAAATCATTTTGACGAGGCAGTGAATGCTCTTAAACGAATTCGTAAGCGTGTAGGATATACAGATAATTGTGGATTAGATCCAGCTATTTTTAATGATCGTGCTAAACTATTTGAGGCTATACTTTATGAACGTCAAATAGAACTTGCTTATGAAGGTAAACGTTTCCACGATGTGCGACGTTGGATGTTATTTGATGGTGGAGTGGGGCAAGAAGCACTGAAATCGACTTGGAAACTTACAGGTTTTAATGGCAATACATGTAACTATTTAGGAGTTGAACCATTGAATGGTCAGAGAAGACATCGGATTGAGGTTTATGCAAAAAATTTTATTGCTGCTAAAAGTAATAATGTCTACAATGAAGATAAAACAATAAAAGAAACCTATGATGAATTATGGAATAAACGTCCGACAGCATTAAGTTTGACTGAAGATATAACTTGTACAGAATCAGCCGATGATGAAATAACATATGCAGATGCAAAGGTAAAGGCATTGGCTCAGTTTTATCAAGAACATTTTAAACGTAAAAATCTTAGTACTGACGGTAATGATGAAACTATTCTTCCAACATTTAAACCTTATTATTATATCTTAGGTTTTAAGAAGAATGCGATGCAAAACAATGTGTCATTAGAACAAAATATAGGATGGGGCGACTATTGGAGAGGTGGAGCTGATGGTACCTTTGATCCTTTGGCAGAGTGAATTCGTTTATCAAAATAATTACTTGATCTGAAGAATGTTCATTCTGAAATAAACCTAAGGACCATTTATCACTTTGATCTTTTGAAAAGAATATTAAGGAATAAGTGGTCCTTTTGTATTTAAAGTTAGAATAGAAAAATATATTATATTTTCTGATTACATATTTCCTTGTTTTACGTCTTATTATTGTATTTTAGAATGATCAATCTCACAAAACCTAATAAAAATGAAGAAGAAACATGTACTTTTAGTAGCTTTTGCAGCTGCAATGTTGACTCCGACCGTTGTATGGGCACAATACCCGCAGATAACTGACGAAGCCAAAGCGAATTATACAAAGATGATGACCGAGGAACGGAAACGTTCTGATGAAGCATGGGAGAAAGCGTTACCTATAGTACTGAAAGAAGCAAAAGAAGGACGTCCTTATATTTCATGGGCCGGTCGTCCCTATGATTTGCCACAAGCTAGAATTCCCTCGTTTCCGGGTGCTGAAGGAGGTGGAATGTATAGTTTTGGTGGTCGTGGAGGTAAAGTAATTACGGTTACTAATCTGAATGATCGTGGTCCGGGTTCATTCCGCGAAGCTTGTGAGACAGGTGGTGCACGTATTATTGTATTCAATGTGGCTGGTATCATTCGTCTGGAATCTCCGATTATTGTTCGAGCACCTTACGTTACTATTGCCGGACAGACAGCACCGGGTGATGGTGTCTGCATTGCCGGAGAATCATTTTGGGTGGATACACACGACGTAGTTGTACGTCATATGAGATTCCGTCGTGGAGAAACAAAAGTATGGCATCGTGACGACTCTTTCGGTGGTAATCCGATTGGTAATATCATGATAGACCACTGTTCATGTACATGGGGACTGGACGAAAATATTTCTTTCTATCGTCATATGTACGATCCGAGTGAAGGCCAATATGAAAGCAAGGACTTGAAACTTCCGACAGTCAATGTGACTATTCAGAATACAATTTCTGCAAAAGCTCTGGATACCTATAATCATGCATTCGGTAGCACACTGGGAGGTGAGAACTGTGCATTTATGCGTAACCTTTGGGCCAGCAACTCTGGTCGCAATCCGTCTGTAGGCTGGAATGGAGTATTCAACTTCGTTAATAATGTAGTATTTAATTGGGTGCATCGTTCTTCTGATGGTGGCGATTATACCGCCATGTTCAATATGATCAATAACTATTATAAACCCGGTCCTGCCGTATTCTGAAACCGGAAGCCGGACGCAGTAAACTGAATTATAAGGTATACGGTCGCGTGTATGCTGATGGTAACGTTATGGAAGGCTATCCGGAAATCACGAAAGATAACTGGAATGGTGGTATCCAAATCGAGAGTCAGCCAAATACAGCCGGATATACTGAGAATATGCGGAGCTATGAGCCGTTTGCAATGCCTTATATCAAAATTACATCAGCTAATGATGCTTATGATTATGTGACAAAACATGTCGGTGCCAATATACCCTGCCGTGATATCGTGGACGAACGCATCATAGAAGAAGTAAAAACAGGTATTCCTTATTATGATAAGAAACTTGCGAAGGATGCTAATGGTGATCTTACAGGCCTGTCTCCTAAGTCAATGGGAGAGGACGGTCAGTTTAAATATCGTCGTTTACCCAAAGATTCTTATAAGATAGGTATCATTACTGATATTCGTCAGATGGGTGGTTTCCCCGAATACAAAGGGACTCCGTATGTAGATACTGATGGTGACGGTATGCCGGATGAATGGGAAATTGCTAATGGATTGAATCCGAATGATCCAAGTGATGCTAATAAAGATTGTACAGGTGATGGATATACGAATATTGAAAAGTATATCAATGGAATCAGTACAAAACACAAAGTAGACTGGAGAGATTTAAAAAATAACTACGATACATTGGCTGAGAAAGGAAAATTAATGTAATCTGCAACCGGTATCGGTATAAGATACCGGGACTGGGTTTCCTTTTGGCATATGGTATAAAAAATAAGATGAAATGAAAAAGATAGTTTTAATGTCTCTGTTGTTTCTTTGCGGTTGGATATCTGCTGGAGCAGTCGATTTGAACAAAGAGAATCGTGATCCGAAATATGTGGAGTCTATCGTCAACCGTTCGCAAAAGATTGTAGATAAACTCGGACTGACGGATGCAAAAGTGGCTGAAGATGTTTGTAATGTGATTGCCAATCGCTATTTCGAATTGAATGATATTTATGAAATACGGGATGCAAAGGTGAAGGCAGTCAAAGAATCGGGGTTGACCGGTGATGCGAAAAATGAAGCATTGAAGGCTGCTGAAAACGAAAAAGATGCGGCTTTGTACCGTTCTCATTTTGCCTTTCCGGCCAGCTTGTCTCTCTTCTTGAATGAAGAACAGATAGAAGCAGTGAAAGATGGAATGACTTATGGTGTGGTGAAAGTGACTTATGAAGCTACGCTTGATATGATTCCTTCTTTGAAAGAAGAAGAAAAGGTACAAATCTATGCCTGGTTGGTGGAAGCGCGTGAGTTTGCCATGGATGCGGAAAATTCAAATAAGAAACATGCGGCTTTCGGCAAGTACAAAGGACGTATCAACAATTATCTGGCCAAGAGGGGATATAATTTGACGAAAGAACGTGAAGAGTGGGCCAAACGTGTGAAAGCACGGGGAGGAACGCTGTAAAAGTATAGAATCCGGTAAAAAAAGGATTGGTAACCAATGAGATACTATAAAAAGAAGTGGAATTCTTTCCCATTATTAAATGGTTAGTTTGTTTGATGGAGGAAAAGGGTGGCTCGGAGAGTCGCCCTTTTTATCGTCTCTAAATTTTGATTCTGACGAATCTTCCAATCTATTTGAGTACAAATCCGGCTTTTCATCGTCTCTGTATAAAGGATATTAGTATAGTGTAAAAGAATCATAGAAATGGGAAAGTTAAGAAATACATTAGCTGCAATAAGCATCCTGCTTTTAGCTTCTTGTGGAGGGAATAAAGATTATTATATGTTCACTTCATTTCATGAGCCGGCTGATGAAGGTTTGAGATATCTGTATAGTGAAGACGGAATGCACTGGGACAGTATTCCCGGTGTTTGGCTGAAGCCGGAATTGGGACAACATCGCCTGATGCGCGACCCTTCCATGGTGCGTACGCCGGATGGTACTTATCATTTGGTATGGACCACCAGCTGGAAAGGGGATTTAGGCTTTGGTTATGCAAATTCCAAAGACTTGATTCACTGGTCGGAGCAACAAATGATTCCGGTAATGGCAGACGAACCGACCACTGTCAATGTATGGGCTCCGGAGATTTTTTATGATGACGAGAGCGAACAGTTTATGGTAGTATGGGCTTCATGTGTACCAGGTCGTTTTGAAAAGGGAATCGAAGAAGAAGAGAATAATCATCGTTTATACTACATCACTACAAGGGATTTTAAGACAGTATCCAAGGCGAAAGTATTATATGATCCCGGTTTCAGCTCGATTGACGCTGTCATTGTGAAGCGGGCAAAAAATGATTATGTAATGGTGCTCAAAGATAATACACGTCCCGAACGTAATCTGAAAATTGCTTTTTCTGACTCTCTGACAGGACCTTATTCGCCGTCATCACAACCATTTACCGAATCGTTTGTAGAGGGACCGACTGTCGAGAAATTAGGTGATGATTATCTGATCTATTTTGATGTTTATAAAAAGAAAATATACGGTGCCATGCGTACCCGTGATTTTAAGAACTTCACGGATATCACAGAAAGTGTGAGTGTGCCTGTCGGGCATAAACACGGAACCATCTTTAGAGCTTCAGAATCAGATGTTAAAACATTGCTGGAAGAAAGCAAGAAGAAATAAACTTAAACTAGATAAGTTGAATCCGGAATAAACTAAAACCTGAAATAAATCATGAACAACTCAACGAAGATTCTTCTTGTATTGGCTGCCGGATGGATGGCGACTACCATTCAGGCGCAGACTCCGCAGGACAGAATCCATTACACAGGAAAAGAATTATCGAATCCCACCTATCACGACGGACAATTGTCTCCGGTAGTGGGAGTGCATAATATTCAACTGGTGCGTGCCAACCGCGAGCATCCGGAAGCGTCGAACGGCAATGGATGGACTTACAACCATCAGCCTATGCTGGCTTACTGGAACGGTCAGTTTTATTATCAGTATCTGGCAGATCCGTCAGATGAACATGTACCACCTTCCCAAACGTTCCTCATGACCTCGAAAGACGGTTATCAATGGACAAATCCGGAAATAGTGTTTCCTCCTTACAAAGTGCCGGACGGATATACCAAAGAATCCCGTCCGGGTATGCAGGCAAAAGACTTGATTGCTATCATGCACCAGCGTGTAGGCTTTTATGTATCTAAGTCGGGCAGATTGATTACGATGGGAAATTATGGAGTAGCTTTGGATAAGAAAGATGATCCGAACGACGGAAACGGTATCGGTCGGGTAGTACGTGAGATAAAGAAGGACGGTTCGTTCGGACCGATTTATTTCATTTATTACAATCATGGATTCAACGAAAAGAATACCGATTATCCCTATTTTAAAAAGAGCAAAGACCGGGAATTCGTAAAGGCTTGCCAGGAAATACTGGATAATCCGCTTTATATGATGCAATGGGTAGAAGAAGCTGACCGTGAAGATCCGATCATTCCACTGAAAAAAGGATATAAAGCGTTCAACTGCTATACATTGCCCGATGGACGCATTGCGAGTCTTTGGAAACACGCTTTGACTTCGATCAGTGAAGATGGGGGACATACCTGGGCAGAACCTGTGCTTCGTGCAAAAGGATTTGTCAACAGTAATGCAAAAATCTGGGGACAACGTCTGAGCGATGGAACCTATGCTACGGTTTATAATCCGTCGGAATTCCGCTGGCCGTTGGCTATTTCGTTGAGTAAGGACGGATTGGAGTATACTACATTAAACTTGGTACATGGTGAAATTACTCCGATGCGCTATGGAGGAAATTACAAATCATATGGTCCTCAATATCCCCGTGGCATTCAGGAAGGAAACGGAGTGCCTGCAGATGGTGATTTATGGGTTTCATATAGCGTGAATAAAGAAGATATGTGGATTTCCCGCATTCCTGTTCCGGTACAGATTAATGCTTCTGCACACGCGGATGATGATTTTTCAAAGTCGGGATCAATAGCTGAGTTGACCAATTGGAATATTTATTCTCCGGTTTGGGCACCCGTTTCTTTAGAAGGAGAATGGTTGAAGCTACAAGATAAAGATCCCTTCGACTATGCGAAGGTAGAACGTAAGATTCCGGCTTCGAAAGAATTGAAAGTCTCATTTGATTTGTCGGCAGGACAGAATGATAAAGGTATACTTCAGATTGATTTCCTGGATGAGAACAGCATTGCCTGTTCACGATTGGAACTCACTCCGGACGGTATTTTCCGTATGAAAGGTGGGTCACGTTTTGCAAATATGATGAACTATGAAGCAGGAAAGACTTATCATGTAGAAGCTGTTCTTTCGACTGCCGATCGTAATATTCAAGTGTATGTGGATGGTAAGAGGGTAGGGCTGCGTATGTTCTATGCTCCGGTAGCAACGATTGAACGGATTGTTTTCCGTACCGGAGAAATGCGTACATTCCCGACTGTGGATACTCCTGCTGACCAAACCTATGATTTGCCCGATGCAGGCGGACAGGAACCATTGGCAGAATATCGTATAGCCAATGTAAAGACTTCGTCCACTGATAAGGACGCTTCTTCCGCTTTTTTGAAATATGCAGACTTTAGTCATTATGCAGAATTTTTCAATGGCATGGAAGATGAAAATATTGTTCAGGCTATTCCCAATGCCAAGGCTTCGGAATGGATGGAAGAAAATATCCCTTTGTTTGAATGCCCGCAGCGTAATTTTGAAGAAATGTATTATTATCGTTGGTGGTCATTGCGTAAGCATATCAAGGAGACTCCCGTCGGATATGGTATGACCGAGTTTCTGGTTCAGCGTTCTTATTCGGATAAGTATAACCTGATTGCCTGTGCTATCGGACATCATATTTATGAAAGTCGTTGGCTGCGTGATCCGAAATATCTGGATCAGATTATCCATACATGGTATCGTGGCAATGATGGAGGACCGATGAAGAAGATGGATAAGTTCAGTTCATGGAATGCAGATGCTGTACTGGCACGCTATATGGTGGATGGCGATAAGGATTTCATGCTGGATATGACGAAGGATCTGGAAACGGAATATCAGCGTTGGGAACGTACCAACCGTTTGAAGAACGGACTGTATTGGCAGGGTGATGTACAGGATGGCATGGAGGAATCCATCAGTGGCGGCCGAAAAAAGAAATATGCCCGTCCGACGATTAACAGCTATATGTATGGTAATGCAAAAGCCCTTTCGATAATGGGAATCCTTTCCGGTGATGAAGGAATGGCTATGAGGTATGGTATGAGAGCGGATACATTAAAGAGTCTCGTAGAAAACGATTTATGGAATACACGCCATCAGTTCTTTGAAACGATGCGTACTGACTCTTCCGCCAATGTGCGCGAGGCAATCGGATATATTCCGTGGTATTTCAATTTACCGGATACAACAAAGAAATATGAAGTTGCCTGGAAAGAAATTATGGATGAGAAAGGATTTTCTGCTCCTTATGGATTGACTACGGCAGAACGCCGTCATCCGGAATTCCGCACACGCGGAGTCGGTAAATGTGAATGGGACGGGGCTATCTGGCCGTTTGCTTCTGCACAGACGTTAACTGCAATGGCTAATTTCATGAATAATTATCCTCAGACTGTTTTGTCTGACAGCGTATATTTCCGTCAGATGGAATTGTATGTAGAGTCGCAGTATCATCGTGGACGTCCATATATTGGCGAGTATCTGGACGAAGTAACCGGATATTGGCTGAAAGGCGATCAGGAGCGTAGTCGCTATTACAATCATTCTACTTTTAATGATTTGATGATTACCGGATTGATCGGACTTCGTCCGCGTCTGGATGATACGATAGAGATTAATCCGCTGATTCCGGCAGATAAATGGGATTGGTTCTGTCTGGATAATGTTTTATATCATGGTCATAATCTGACGATTCTTTGGGATAAGAATGGCGATCGTTATCATTGTGGAAAGGGATTGCGTATCTTTGTGAATGGAAAAGAAGCAGGACATGCAGATACGTTGACAAGACTTGTTTGCGAGAATGCATTAAAGTGATATATTTATAACAGATAAGAGACAGAGCAATAATGACTTTTAAGAAATATCTTCTTCTTCTACTTTGTCTGCCATGCTTCGTACAGGCAAAGAATATAACGATCAGCCGCCTTACCTGCGAAATGCAGGAAGGGCTGGTGGTCGTTGAAAGCTGTCCCCGTTTGGGATGGGCAATGGAATCACCGGAGAATGGCACGAGACAGACTGCTTATGAAATAGAGATTAGGGAGGCTTTTACCGGACGTTCCGTCTGGAATAGTGGAAAGGTTACTTCTTCACAGAGTCAGCTGGTTCCGACTGAAGGAGCGGATATATGTCTGAATAATCCATTTAATTATAGTTGGCGTGTGCGTGTCTGGGATGAGACGGATACTCCTTCCGAATGGAGTCAGGAAGCAAAATTCCGTTTGGCATCCGATGACCTTTCTTCAGGGAAATGGATCGGCGCCATCACTCGTAAGGATTCGCACCTTCCCGAAGGGCGAAAGTTTCATGGCGGTGAATTGAAGAAACCGGAGGTGAAAGCTGCTTGGGAAGCGGTAGATACTTTGGCAAAGAAAAGTATTTGCTTGCGAAGAACGTTTCAGACAGGAGAGGCAAAAGGGAAGAATGCGAATCGGAAATCCGGAAAGAAAATCGTGGAAGCTACTGCGTATGTTTGTGGCCTGGGATTCTATGAGTTTTCTCTGAATGGCAAAAAAATAGGAGATAGTGAATTTGCTCCGCTTTGGAGCGATTATGATAAGAGTGTTTATTATAATACATACGATGTAACGGAGCAGTTACGGGATGGTGAGAATGTTGTAGGAATCTTATTGGGGAATGGATTCTACAATGTACAGGGAGGGCGCTATCGCAAATTGCAGATTAGTTTTGGTCCTCCCACACTTTTATTTGAATTAGTAATCAATTATGAGGATGGAACACGCGAGACGATCCGTTCGGATCATGAGTGGAAATATGATCTGAGTCCGATAACCTTTAATTGTATTTATGGAGGGGAAGATTATGATGCCCGTCGCGAACAGAAAGGATGGAATCAAGTTGGTTTCAATGATAGTCATTGGCGTCCGGTAGTGGTTCAGGAAGCGCCGAAAGGAGTGATCCGTCCGCAGATGGCACCTCCGGTGAAGATTATGGAACGGTATGATATTCAGAAAGTAACCAAGTTGAATTCAGAACAGGTGATGGCTGCTTCCAAATCTACCAAACGAACAGTAGACCCTTCTGCAGTTGTGTTGGATATGGGACAGAATCTGGCCGGTTTTCCGGAGATAACCGTACGTGGTAAACGAGGACAGAAAGTCACCTTGATAGTAGCGGAAGCATTGACGGATGAAGGAGCTTGTAATCAGCGTCAGACAGGGCGTCAGCATTATTATGAATATACACTGAAAGGTGAAGGTGACGAAATCTGGCATCCTCGTTTTTCATATTATGGTTTTCGGTACATTCAGGTAGAAGGTGCTGTATTGAAAGGGCAGAAAAATCCTCAGAAACTGCCTGTCCTTAAAAACATTCAATCCTGTTTTATCTATAATTCGGCAAAGAAAGTCTCTACATTCGAATCTTCCAACCGAATATTCAATGCAGCTCATCGATTGATTGAGAAGGCGGTTCGCAGTAATATGCAATCCGTATTTACTGATTGTCCGCATCGGGAGAAACTCGGATGGCTGGAACAGGTGCACCTCAATGGACCGGGGCTGCTCTATAATTATGATCTGACAGCGTATGCTCCACAGATTATGCAGAATATGGCAGACGCCCAGCATCCGAATGGGGCAATGCCCACAACGGCTCCGGAGTATGTAGTCTTTGAAGGTCCCGGAATGGATGCTTTTGCCGAATCCCCGGAGTGGGGAGGTTCACTGGTTATTTTCCCGTTTATGTACTATGAAACTTACGGGGATGATTCTTTGATTAAGAAGTATTATCAGCATATGCGTCGTTACACTGACTATCTTAAGACTCGGGCAGATAACGGTATTCTTTCTTTCGGATTGGGTGACTGGTATGATTATGGAGATTTCCGCGCCGGATTCTCCCGTAATACACCTGTTCCGTTGGTGGCTACGGCACATTATTATATGACTGTCATGTATCTGATAAAGGCTGCCCGAATGGTAGGCAATGAATTTGACGTTCGTTATTACAGTTCATTGGCATACGATATAATGGTAGCGTTTAACAAACGGTTCCTGGATAGTAATACAGCACAATATGGTACAGGGAGTCAAGCTAGTAATGCACTTCCCATCTTCCTTCAGATGATTCAAAGTACAGGAGATAAAGGAGATTACACGCCGGATGCAAGTCTGGCTGCCAAAGTGTTGACGAATCTGATTAAAGATGTGGAATCGCACGGCAATCGTTTGACCACGGGAGATGTGGGAAACCGCTATCTGATCCAGACATTGGCACGTAATGGACAGCATGAGCTTATTTATAAGATGTTCAATCATGAAGAAGCTCCCGGATATGGCTTCCAGTTGAAGTTTGGTGCAACTACATTGACGGAGCAGTGGGACCCGCGTCAGGGTTCTTCATGGAATCATTTCATGATGGGACAGATTGATGAATGGTTCTTTAATTCATTGATTGGTATTCGTCCGTCTACAACATTATCAGCTTCTGTAAATGAAAAGGATGAGCCAATGCAAGGTTATCAGAAATTTGTCATTGCTCCGAAGCCGGTAGGAGACTTGAAATACGTTAAATCAACTTATGAGACTCTTTACGGTACGATTCTGGTAGACTGGACTCGTCAGAGCGGTACTTTTACTCTGAATGTATCTGTACCGGTGAATACCACTGCTATCGTTTATCTTCCGGGTGAAAAAGAACCGAAAGAAGTACAAAGCGGGACATATAAGTTTGTTGCTGCCGAATAAGATATAAAAAAGAAGAACTATTTAATAATATAGAATATGAATTTACGAATCACTCTTTTGGCTTTTCTTTGCCTTTGCGCAACAGCGATCCTTCGTGCCGAACGCGTTGATATGTTGAAAGCGGGTGCAAAAGCAAATGGGAAAGCTCTCAATACAAAGCTGATAAATTCAACGATTGACCGTTTGAATCGTGGAGGCGGAGGTACGCTCTTTTTTCCTGCCGGAACGTATCTGACGGGAAGTATCCATCTGAAAAGTAACATTACACTGGAACTGGAAGCCGGAGCTACCCTGCTTTTTTCAGACAACTTTGATGATTATCTTCCTTTTGTAGAAGTACGTCACGAAGGAGTCATGATGAAAAGTTTCCAGCCGTTAATCTATGCGGTTGATGCGGAAAATATTACTATTAAGGGAGAAGGTACACTGGATGGTCAAGGTAAGAAGTGGTGGATGGAGTTCTTTCGTGTAATGATTGACCTAAAAGATAATGGTATGCGTGATATTAATAAATATCAGCCGATGTGGGATGCTCAGAATGATACGACTGCCATCTATGCAGAGACGAATAAAGATTATGTCAGCACTTTGCAGCGTCGTTTTTTCCGCCCTCCGTTCATTCAGCCTGTTCGTTGCAAGAAGGTGAAGATTGAAGGAGTGAAAATTGTCAATTCTCCTTTCTGGACTGTTAATCCGGAGTTTTGTGATAATGTGACCATCAAAGGGATCACAATAAATAATGTCCCTTCTCCCAACACGGATGGAATCAATCCTGAATCCTGCCGGAATGTACATATCAGTGATTGCCATATTTCTGTAGGCGATGACTGCATTACGATTAAATCCGGAAGAGACGCACAAGCCCGCCGCTTGGGAGTGCCGTGTGAGAATATTACTATTACCAATTGTACGATGCTTGCCGGTCATGGTGGTGTAGTGATCGGCAGTGAAATGAGTGGCAGTGTACGTAAGGTCACAATCTCTAACTGTGGATTTGACGGAACCGACCGTGGTATCCGCATCAAGTCAACCCGTGGAAGGGGAGGAGTCGTAGAGGATATCCGTGTCAGCAATATCGTAATGAGTAACATCAAGCAGGAGGCTGTCGTCTTGAATCTGAAATACAGCCAAATGCCTGCAGAAGCAAAGAGTGAGCGTACTCCGATATTTCGTAATGTTCATATCAGTGGTATGACTGTGACGGATGTAAAGACTCCGATTAAAATAGTAGGACTGGAAGAAGCTCCGATTTTTGACATTGTATTGCGTGACATCCATATTCAGGGAGCCAGACAGAAGTGTATCTTTGAAGATTGTGAACGTATCACTATGGATAACGTAATCATTAACGGTGAAGAAATAAAACTGAAATAAACCTCTTGGAAGGTTACATATTTATAAATATAAGAAAATGAAACGAATCCTTTTCTCATTGCTTCTCGCTGCATCTCTTTCGGCAGAAGCACAGACGCAGACATACGAGACGGAATTTGCCCGTCCCTTGAATGAAGTATTGACAGATATTCAAAATCGTTTCGGAGTCCGTCTGAAATATGATATTGATACGGTAGGAAAGATTTTACCTTATGCTGATTTCCGTATCCGCCCTTATTCTGTAGAAGAATCTTTGACGAATGTGTTGTCACCATTCGATTATAAATTTGTCAGACAGAGCGGTAATCTATATAAGTTGAAGGCTTATGAATATCCTCGTCGTACAGATGCTGACGGAGAAAAAATGCTGGCTTATCTCAATACGCTTTATGCGGATAAGCAGGCTTTTGAACTTCGTGCCGATTCACTGAGAAAAGAGGTCCGTCAACGTTTGGGGATCGATACTTTATTGGCCCAATGTGTAAACTCAACCCCCATTCTATCGAAAATACGGAAGTTTGATGGCTATACTGTGCAGAATTTCGCACTTGAAACTCTACCGGGACTGTATGTTTGCGGGGCTGTTTATACGCCTCAATCGAAAGGGAAACACGCTCTGATTATTTGTCCGAACGGACATTTTGGTGGCGGTCGTTATCGGGAAGATCAGCAGCAGCGTATGGGCACATTAGCTCGTATGGGAGCTGTTTGTGTCGATTATGATTTGTTTGGCTGGGGAGAATCAATTCTCCAGGTGGGAAGTGCGGCGCATCGTAGGAGTGCGGCACATACTATTCAGGCAATGAATGGATTGTTGA
>OBYQ01000996.1_pt1 | contig 17731 bp, 19 predicted proteins | sample 1538221 | NCBI WGS metagenome assembly OBYQ01 (sample SAMEA2580200, study PRJEB22360) | human gut metagenome | biome: human gut; feature: human-associated habitat; material: faeces | place: Denmark | collected 2008/2010
CAACACGTTTTGTCCACCCTTTAAGAATTACTGAAAGTCTTAAAATGCCGATGGAGCCCGATAAACGCGGGGCTCATCGACTATAAAAACAACACGAAATGTCCTATAAGCCAAAAATTTATTCCACTTGATTCACTTCAACATTTTGATCGAAATTCCGGATCTCAATTCTGATACAGTATCCCCGTCTTTGTATGTTCTTTATAAAAAAAGAAGGATGACCCATCCTTGGTAATGGAATGGGTCATCCTTGGCCTGATTGTATATTTATTAGAACTGATTTCTTAGTCCAGAATATTCAATGCGTAAATACGGTATTCTTTTTCAAGTGCCTGCGACTTTTTAGCCATTTCGATCTGAAGATCAGATGCAGTATCATAATCTCCATCTTCAAGGGCTTCCTTCAGGCGGGTGCAGATGCACTTTTTTTCTTCTGTATCCTTGGCAAGTTCGATGCGGGCAGCTTTGATAGCTTTCCATCTCTTCTCGTCAAGTTTGTCATCGTTATCAAGTTTCTTGTAACCTTTGACAGCAGCTTCCGTTCCAGGAATGATACGGTCGATCAGTTCATTCTTCCAGCGGTAGAGGATGGAAGCGATGAAGGATTCAACGATATCCTTGGAAATGACATCATCTCTTGTAATGGATGCTACTTTGTCAGGATTTGCTCTCATGATGCGGACGTTTTCCCAGACGGTAGCCGGCGGTTTGCCAAATACAGCGTCTCTCTGTTCCTGATCGTAATCTTCGAATACGTTCTTTTCACAGCGGTATTCTCTGTCCTTGGAAAGGTAATCAGCATCCTCTCCTGCTGTCTTGGAAAGCTCAGCCAGGAGTTCATCCGGGCCTTTTCCAGAGTTCACTGCATATTCGATGCCGTCGAGAGCTGTCATGTAAAGGCAGGAAACAGCCATGTATGTATTGGTGAACGGGTTCGGGGCACGAAGTTCGAAGCGTGTTGCCTTCGGGTTTTCGGTATCGCGGATCAGGCCCATCAGGATGGATCTGTTTCTGGATGGAACTTCCGGAGAATGTCCGAGGGAAGTAACGATGCAGACCGGTGCTTCAAAGCCTGGTTTCAGTCTGTTGAAAGCATCTGTTGTTGAAGAAACAAACGGATTGGTTGCTTCATAGTTGTTGAGAATGCCCATGATGAAGCCATAGCCGACGGTGGAAAGGAAGTCAGCGCTCATGTCTTCCGGAGCAAGAAGGTTGATGGTCTTGCCGTTCTTAAGAAGAGCTGCAATGCCTACATGGGTATGTTCACCGCTTCCTGCTACGCCGATGATCGGCTTTGCACGGAAGGAAACGTCAAGGCCGTTTCTGCGGAATACCTCACGGATGACGATGCGGGCTTCCAGTTCGTTATCTGCAGCCTGCAGCGGGTTTGTCGAGAAAAGCCAGTCAAGTTCAAGCTGTTCGCATACGTCGAAAATGTGACCGTCATCATCGATCTTCGGCTTGATGCCTCCGACTTCCTTATGACCCATTTCAACGCGCATTCCGCGGGCATCCAGTTCTTCAATGGCCTGTTCCATAGCGGTACGGACATTGCCGCGCATGCGCTGCCAGTACTGTTCCTGCAGTCTCTGGGAAATGGAAAGGTGCTGAACGGTTTCTTTTTCGCTCGGCGTCTTTACCCAGAATTCAAGTTCAGTGCCGGTTGTAAATACGATATCCTGGATTTCAGAGAACGGGAAGTTTTCCATTCCCTTGACCTGTGCATCGGAAAGAAGCTTCTTGAGCTTTTCGGATACATATTCACAGGATTTCTTCAATACGGATCTGGAATCAATGAACTTGCCGTTATGGATCAGGAAGCATGGAATACGCAGCGTTCCGACCGGGCGGCCGTTTTCATCGGAAATATTTTCATCATTGTAATCAACGTACCAGTTGACGGTGCTGTCAGCGACCATGTCGACTCTGGCATCATTGAGTGTTGCAATGTTCATGAATACAACGGAGGATCCATCGGTCTGCACAGCTTTTCCTGCGAAGAAGTCCTCATAATCTTTCATAAAAATTTCAATCGGAATTTTCTCATCGGTATCGTTGCCTGCCAGATCGATTCCTACCAGAGATACGAATCTGATTTCCGGATGCTGTGTCAACAGGGACAGAACTCCTTCTTTTCCATATTGACCAGCGGGGATGCAGTACAGCAATTCTTTGTTCATCTTAGCCCTCCTGAAAAACTATCCACCATTTTTGTTTTCCCAGACTGCGCCTTGATAAAAATAAAATAAAGAGACTCATCCCTTTCGGATGAGTCTCCTTTGACGCAGCATATTAACTTATGTTCTAAGGATACACCACGCATCCTGCTTCTGTCAAGCACAGTCAAGCAAGAATCTTGCGCACGATCTGGTTAATTACCTTACCGTCCGCCTTGCCTTTAAGCTTTGCCATGACGGCCTTCATCACAAGGCCCATGCTTCTCTGCTCTGGATCCATTGCATCTACGACTGCTTTTACTACGGATTCAATTTCTGCTTCAGGCATTTCAGCCGGCAGGTATTTCTCCAGTACAGCAATCTCAGCTTTGGTCTGCTCAACCAGGTCTTCTCTTCCGGATCCGTCAATTTCAGCGAGAGTTTCCTTTCTCTGTTTGACTTCTTTCCGGAGAACAGCAAGAACCTGATCATCATTGAAGTCAGCGTGTCCGTCATCGATCTCAGCCTGTCTGATATGGGCACGAGCCATACGGATCGTATTCAGAGCAAGCTTTCCTTCTTCTTTTGCTTTCATGGCCGTTTTCATGTCGGCCATCAGCTGTTCCTTAATTGACAAAACGTATCACCTTGCAACCTGTTATTTAAACTTACGTTTTCTTGCTGCTTCAGATTTCAGTTTACGTCTAACGCTGGGCTTTTCATAATGTTCACGTTTTCTTACTTCAGAAAGAACCCCGGCTTTTTGGCAGGAACGTTTAAATCTGCGAAGAGCACTATCAAGAGATTCGCCCTTTTGAACTTTGATTTCAGACATCTATATCCCTCCCTCCCAATAAGACTGATGGGGTGCTATTGCACACTTATAAATTATAAATTAGAACCCTCTATATGTCAATTCCTATTTTCTAATTTATCAATCACGTGTTTCATTTACTGCAGGAAATCAATCGTTTGCCGGGAATGGAGGCCATCCCATTTCTCTGCCGCCGATAATGTGCGCATGGAAATGGAATACGGACTGGCCTGCCTTTTCACCCGTATTAATGACAAGGCGGAAGCCGTTTTCCTTCAGTCCTTCTGCTTCGGCAATCTTTTTGATGACGAGGAAAAAGTCAGCAAAGTTTTTATTGTATTCTTCATCAAATGCAAGAATGTTATCCACATGCTTCTTCGGGATCACCAGAATATGAACAGGTGCGCAGGGTTCAATATCCCTGAATGCGAACCAGTGTTCATCCTCATAAACTTTTGTGCTCGGAATTTCTCCGGCAGCAATTTTACAGAAAATACAGTCAGCCATTTTACTCCTCCTTCGCTAATACCCCTGAAAGGCCATCATCCGTCATCGTATCAATGAGTACGTTGTACATTCCGCCTCTTTCGACTCCCTGGCTTCTGATTGATACGCGGATGTATTCTTCTGTCAGCCCTTCAAAATATCCATCCTTGACCTCTTCGGCCAAGACGCAAACAGTTTTGCCCATGAAACGGGCTCTGTATTCACGCGAAATTTCCTTTTCGAGTTCCTGTACCCTGTGAACTCTCTGCTTCTTTATTTCATTCGGAACCTGATTCGGGTATCCGGCAGCCGGTGTTCCGGTTCTCTTGGAATACGGGAATACATGGATTCCGGAGAATTTAAGTTCCTTCAGCGTTTCCAGTGTCTCCTGGAACAGCTCCTCCGTCTCTCCCGGGAAACCGACGATGAGGTCGGTCGTGAGCGCAAGGCCCGGAATCTTTTCACGAAGTTCTGCAATGAGTCTCTTGTATTCAGGCAGGCGGTAATGACGGTTCATGCCGCGAAGGACGCTGTCTGATCCGGACTGGATGGGAAGATGAAGATGACGGCATACCTTCGGTTCATTCCTGATGATATCGATCAGTTCTTCTGAAAGTTCAACGGATTCAATAGAGCCGAGACGGATGCGGAGAAGATCCGGGATCTTGACCAGTTCTGATACAAGGCTGGAAAGAGACGTGCCGTCATGGAGATCCTTGCCGTAGTTTCCAAGGTGGATTCCCGTCAGGACGACTTCCCTGTAGCCTGTATCGACCAGGTTCCTGATTTCCTTGACTGCGTCTTCCTGCCTTCTAGATTTCAGCCTTCCTCTTGCATAGGGAATGATGCAGAATGTGCAGTAATTGTCACAGCCTTCCTGTACCTTGATGAAAGCTCTGGTCTTCACTTCCCCTTCGGGACGGACAAACATGTTTTCAAACGTGTTGACTTTCATGATGTCGACGACTTCATTCAAAGGCTTGCCTGCGCCTCTGGCCTCTTCCACATATTCCACAATGTGAGAACGGTTATGAAGACCTACGATGACATCGACGTCTCCCATTTTCTCAAAGACTTCCGGTGCAAGCTGTGCATAGCATCCGGCTACGGCAATGACAGCATCCGGGTGCTGGCGTCTGATGCGGCGCACCATCTGCCTTGATTTCCTGTCGCCGATGCTTGTGACGGAGCAGGTGTTGATGACATATACATCTGCATCCTTATCGTCTTCTACCTGGCTGTATCCCCCGTCAACAAAGAGGGTTCTCATGGCATCACTGTCATACTGGTTGACCTTGCAGCCAAGAGTAATGAATGATACGGTTTTCTCTGTGTTCATAATTTTATTTTCCATTGTTTTATTATATCACGAGTCAATCCCTGATGAGCGTCTGATTCAATCTCCTCAGGCATATAAATTCAGATAGGTAAGAAAAAAGCGGAAGCGCCCGGCTTCCGCCCTTCTTTTCATACAAGAAGCTCTAGGCTTTGGCTGCCTTAAGTTTCTTTCCTGTTTTTGCTTCTTTCGTTTCCTTGGCCTTGCGGTTTCTGTCGCTTGAAATATGTTCATTCCAGGTAACCCAGATGGACGTAGCCACGCAGACAGAGGAATAAGCGCCGGAAATGAAGCCGATCAGCATGACCAGGGCAAAGTTCTTTGTCGTATCCCCGCCGAAGAAATAAAGGGAAGCTACGCAGAAGAGTGTCGTTGTCAGCGTGTAAAGCGAACGGCGGATTGTCTGGTGAATGGAATCATTCGCCAGGACAGCATAGCTGTCCGTACGCTTATGCGTATGCATCGCTTCACGGATTCGGTCGAATATGACGACAGATTCGTTCATGGAATAACCAAGAACTGTCAGGATTGCTGCCAGGAACGATGCATCCACTTCCAGATGGAAGAATGCAAAAATACCCAGAACCATCAGGATATCGTGCGTAATGGCGACAATTGCTGAAAGCGCGATCCTGTGTTCGAAACGGATCGACATGTAAAGGATCATTGCGCCGAAGGAAATGAGTACGTTGAGCAGTGTATTCTTCGTTACTTCGGAACCGATGACAGCACCGACCGTTTCCATACGCTTGAGCTCTGTCTGTCCGACTTCGCTGCTGACATCAGAAACGACCGTCTGTGCTTCTTCCGGGCTCAGGTTCTTTGTCCTGATGATGACATCATCACCGGATTCGCCCTGAACATTCTTGCCGGAAAGCTGGATGACTGCCGTCTCAAGACCGTCCTTGCGAAGACCGTCTCTGACCTGTTCGACAGTGACCGGCTTTCCAAATCCCAGTTCAAGGATGGTGCCGCCGGTAAAATCAATGCCCCAGTTAAAACCGAAGGTAACGATGGAAATGATGGAGAGTACGATCAGAATCCCTGAGAAAGAGAACCAGATCTTTCTTTTGGAAATGAAATCAAAGTTGTTAAACATTATCTGTCATCCCCCCTTTCCCCGCCAAACCACCAGGGGTTATGAATCCAGTTGGCATCAATCAGGAGCATCAGGAGCGTGCGGCTGACGGTGATGGCTGTGAACATGGATACAGCAACGCCAAGGCCCAGTGTCAATGCAAAGCCCTTGACTGTTGCACTCCCCAGGAAGAAGAGGATGGCAGACGTAATGATGACCGTCATGTTCGCATCGAAAATCGTTACGAAAGCTCTCTTGAAGCCTGCCTGTACAGCAAGGCGGAGAATCTTGCCTTCCTGTATTTCTTCCTTGAATCGTTCAAATATGAGGACGTTCGCATCCACCGCCATACCTATGGACAATATGACGCCCGCTATACTTGGAAGCGTCAGTGTCGCATGGAGCAGGTACAAAACGCCTAAAAGAATCAGTACATATACCAGAAGCGCTGTATCAGCGACAAATCCGGATATGCGGTAAACTGCCAGCATAAACAGTACGACAAGCGAGAGGCCGATTGTAAATGCAACGATGGACTTGTCTTTGGAATCTTGTCCCAAGGACGGTCCTACTGTTCTTACTTCAAGGACAGACATCTTGACCGGCAGTGCGCCGCTTCTAAGAAGGATAGCCAGATCTTTGGCTTCTTCAAGTGTTCTCTGTCCGGTAATGACGGCTGCGCCGCCCGTAATGGCTTCATTGACGACCGGATTGGTCAGCATTTCACCATCAAGATAAATGCCGATATGTCTTCCGACATTGGCAGCAGTCAGGTCAGCAAACTTCTTTCCGCCTTCATCACTGAATTTCAGGGATACGAGCGGCTGCTTGTTCTGGCCGAGCTGTTCCTTGGCATCTTTCAAATCTTCGCCGGTCAGGCGGACATTTCCCTCTTCATCCTTGAACTGCAGGACGGCTGTCTTGCCGATCGTATCAATGGCCTTCTGCGGATCTTTCTCGCCCGGAAGTTCAATGATGATACGGTTGCTGCCTTCACGCTGGATGATTGGTTCAGTCAGACCCATTTCATTGACACGCTTCTGCATGATGTTGATGACCTGGGTAATGGCCTCCGGCGTAACCTTGTTCTGATCTGTATCTTCTGCCTGCATGACAATATGGGTCCCGCCCTGAAGGTCAAGGCCCTGACGGATATGTCCGGCAAGCCATCCGACGGTACATGCAAATATGCCGATAATCGCAAAAATGACTACGAAAAATCGAAGCAGAGCGCCCTTCCTCACGGGGCTTTTACTTTTCTTTTCCAAAACTTCAACCTCTTTTCGTAACGATGACAGATTTGTCGGTTACAATCTTCGCTATTTTCTGATCAAACGGTTCAGACGGGATATCCGGAATCACCTGGAAATCCCACAGGGCTGCCACTCTTTTCTCAAACGGGACGCGGGCAAGATATCTGTCATAATATCCTGCACCCATGCCGAGGCGGATTCCTTCCTGGCTGACAGCAAGTCCTGGTATCAATACCAGATCGAGCGATTCAGGACTGGTCACTTCATAACCGGCAGGAAGATTCCTAAGACCCAGCGGCCCTTTTTCGAAGTGTTCCATATCAATCAGGCGTCCTGCTTCCATCTGGCGCTCAGGAAGGCACACAGGAATGTAGACTTCTTTTCCATCAAGAAGAGCCTGCCTGATGAATCCGTCCAGATTGGATTCCCCTTTCATGGCAAGGAAAGCCATGATCTTTTTCGCGTTCTTGTATTCCGGAAGTGAAAGGATATTCTCTTTAAGAGAGGAACTCCTGCTCTCCGTTTCATTAGCAGAAAGAGCCCGCCTCATGGCGAGCATCTTCTGCCGAAGCCCCTTTTTCCTTTCGGAAATTGAAGGATTCGATTCTGTCATTTCTTTTCCTCTTTCGCCGGTGCCTTTTCAGTAGATTTAGCGTCTTCTTCGACAACTTCCTCAATGACCTCTGTGCCCGCATCTTTCGGATCATCTACTTCAACGACTTCTTCAACGATCTGAGTTTCGCTGCCGTCAGGATTCTGTACAGTCTTCACAGTTCCGTCGGCAACTGCCTTCTTGGCAGATTCTTCATCAATCAGCTTGACATCTCCATGCTGGATGGCAGATTTTTCAACTTTGATGACGACCTTCGGTGCAATTTCCAGTTCTACATACTTATCACGCAAAACCTTGATCACGCCGTGCACGCCGCCGGAAGTAACTACATGGTCTCCCCTCTTCAAGGACAGCAAAAATCTTCCTCTTTCAAGGCGCAGCTTCTTCTGCGGACGATACATGAAAAAGTAGAAAATGGCAATCAGGATCAGGAAAGGCCATACTAAACTCAAAAAGTTCATCGCTTGTTCCAATTCATTCACCTCCGTAAACTCATATCGTTTATTTTACCACAACAAATCGGGCTCTGTCTTTAATTTCTTTATCTTTTGTAGCCTCTCATGAAATTCTCACGGAATTCGCTGAAATTCCCGTCAATGATCGACTGGCGCATGTCTCTCATGAACTGCAGAAGGAAGTACAGGTTGTGGATCGTAACCAGACGGAAAGCCAGAAGCTCTTCGGACTTGTACAAATGACGGATATACGCCCGGCTGTAATGCGTGCATGTATAGCAGTGGCATCCTTCCTCAAGCGGCGCCCAGTCTCTTTCGTACTTCTTGTTCTTCATGTTCATGCGGCCGCTGTGGACCATGGCCATCCCGTTTCTTGCCACGCGTGTCGGGAATACGCAGTCGAACATGTCGATGCCTCTTGCCACGCCTTCCACAAGGCAGTCCGGCGTTCCTACGCCCATGAGGTATCTTGCTTTATTTGTCGGAAGCCACTGCGTCGTGTATTCGAGGATATCGTACATGATGTCATGCGGCTCGCCTACAGAAAGTCCGCCGATGGCTATGCCGTCAAAGGGCATGGAGGAAATTTCCAGTGCGCTTCTCTTTCTTAAATCCTTGTACATGCCGCCCTGCACGATGCCGAACATGCCGCGGTCTTCCCTTGTGTGCGCCTTGATGCATCTTTCTGCCCAGCGGGTCGTTCTTGCCGTGGACTGGTCCGCATACTTGTAATCGGCCGGATAAGGAATGCATTCATCAAATGCCATTGCGATATCGCTTCCGAGATCTTCCTGCGCATGGATGGATACTTCAGGGGACAGGAACTGTTTGGAGCCGTCAGGGAAGGAACGGAAATGGACGCCTTCCTCAGTGATTTTTCTCATAGTGCCAAGGCTGAATACCTGGAATCCGCCGCTGTCCGTCAGGATGCCCTTCGGCCAGTTCATGAAGGAATGAAGGCCGCCGGCTTCCCTGATAAGGTCTGTTCCCGGGCGGAGGAAAAGATGGTAGGTATTGGATAAAATGATCTGCGCTCCCATATCTTCCAGTTCTTCAGGCGTTACTGTCTTGACCGTCGCCTGCGTTCCTACCGGCATGAACATCGGTGTCTTGAACGTCCCGTGCGGCGTATGAAGGAGCCCTGCGCGCGCCCCTGTCTTCTTGTCTTCTGCAATCAGTTCGTAATTAATTACCATGGAATCGTTCCTTATCTGATAAACATGGCATCGCCAAAGCTGAAGAAACGGTATTTCTGGCGCACAGCTTCTTCATAAGCGGCCAGGATATGTTCTCTTCCTGCAAAGGAAGCCATCATCATAATGAGTGTGGATTCAGGGAGATGGAAGTTGGTGACGATGGCATCGACCATTTTCCACTGGTATCCCGGATAGATATAAAGCTGCGTCCAGTTGCTGCCACTCTTGAGCTTTCCGCTCTGGCCGGCAGATTCCAGCGTGCGGACGGACGTCGTGCCTACGGCAATGATCCTTCTGCCTTCTTCTTTGGCTTTATTGATCTTCTCAGCCGTTTCTTCGCTGACGGTGTACCATTCCTTATGCATCTCATGATCTTCAATATTCTCCTCCGATACCGGACGGAAAGTACCGATGCCGACATGAAGTGTTACAAAGAGGAGTTCTGCTCCTTTTTTCTTCATTTCTTCCATCAGTTCTGGCGTGAAATGAAGTCCTGCTGTCGGGGCTGCGGCCGATCCCTTGTACTTGGCATAGACGGTCTGGTATTCATCATTATTATCCAGCTTCTTATGGATGTAAGGAGGAGTCGGCATTTCACCGATCTGGTCAAGAAGGCTGTCAAAATTGCCGTTGTAATGGAATTCTACAAGGCGTCCGCCGAATTCTGTCTTGTCAAGGACCTTGCAGTAACAGTCATCGGAAAATTCAATTTCCGTTCCAGGAAGTGCTTTTCTTCCCGGGTTGACAAGGACTTCCCATACATCATTTCCCTTAGGAGTCAGGAGAAGCATTTCCACTTTTCCGCCGGTGTCTTTTTTCTTGCCATAGAGTCTGGCCGGAATAACCTTTGTGTTGTTGAATACGAAAATATCTCCTTTGCGGATTTCGTTCAGAATATCCCTGAATCCATGATGCTCCCACTCTCCCGTATTCTTATCGAGCATCATCAGACGGCAGGAATCTCTTGGTTCAGCCGGTTCCTGTGCAATTAATTCTTTTGGCAGATCGTAATTGAATTCTTCTAATTTCATTGCTTAATCTAACTCCCGTTTCTTTATAATTGATTGTTTCAGCATTTTTATGCTAAAGGCACGATTCAATAAATCTTCTCTATTTTTGTGCCTGTAAAATAATGGGACAAAATTGTTTTATAATAATTTTTCCCGTCGCCATGCTTTTCAGCCATTGCCTCGGCTCCCCACTGGGAAAGCCCGAGCCCGTGTCCGTATCCATACCCTGTAATCGTCAGTTCTTTTCCCTTGGCAGAAATATCGAAAAGCGTGCTGTCCAGGCCGTAAAGCCTCTGCAGCCTTTCACCTGAAACGGTCGCACGTCCCTTCTTGCCGACAAAGACAACTGACTTGACCCGGCCGGAAATTCCCCTGTCGGAAGAATGATTGGCCTCGCCTTTTTTCAGATGGGATAATTTGATGCTCTTCAGGTCACCGATCTTGTATCCGGCATTTTCAAGGCTCTTGGTAAAAGATGCCATCGTCATTGTTTTCTTCCATGGTGTCATGAGATAAGTGCTTGATTCTTCCTTGACGCCCCTTAAGTAAGGAATGACGGATCCCCATACATTTTCGCTGTTTTCGGTAAAGCCGCCGCCGCTTGAATGGAAAAGTGCATCGATCGGCTTTCCTGCATAGGTGACAACTTCACCGGCCGTTTCGGAAACTGCGCGGTTTGTAGCTGCTGTTTCCGCTGAAAAGCCGCGGTAGACCTGAGTCCTTGTATCATCGGTCACATCGTAGCCGGATGACCGGTATCCATTCCTGTGGTACGTCGCATAGGTGCGCGCGGCAACGGCCTGCGCCTTGATTGCATCCATTCTCCAGGATGGAACGATTTCACTTGGTACGACGCCCTTCAGGTAATCTTCCATGGGAAGCACATTGATGAGCGTGATTCCATTTCCCCAGCTTGAGGGAATAGCCTTCATATCTCCCCTGTACTTGTTTCCCTTGACAAGAAAACCGGGCACATTGCGCGCGGGCGCGAAAAGAACCTCACGGCCTGCTTTTTTGCCGTTCACATACACATTGCTGCCTTTTCTCGTAAGGACTACGACAGAGCCTGTCTTGTACTTCCCGATGGTCTTTCCCCCGGCTTTTGCATTAAAGTCGGAAGCGCCGGCAAGGCGAAGTTCAGATCCGGAAATGAGCCCTACTTCAATCAAAGGACTCGTGCTTATAGGCTTCTCGTCCTTTCTCTCTTCCTTTTCAGTCTTTGATCCGGCTTTTGAAATGGTCTTTTCATTTTGATAAGCCGTTTTCTTTACTGAAGGAGAAGCCGGCACGGCCGGCACTGACATATGCGTAATCGTTACAGGACGTCTCTGGATGGGAATCGCCTCGGCTTTTGCGCTGATGCCGGCACTTGCTGCCATAAGCGCTGCCAGGGCAATCGTAATGATTTTTCGTCTCATAGCGTTCACCTTCTGAAAAACAGGTTCAACAGAACCGTACCAACAATGCTGACGACAAGGCAGGATACCCATGGGAAGTAAACATCCGTATTGCCCTTGGAAAAATGAATATCGCCGGGAAGGTGCCCCAGAAAAGAAAGCTTTCCGCCTGCCATGAAAAACAGCCCGGCTGCAATACAAATAATTCCAAGGATAACAAGTGTCTTACCGATCCCCATCTGCTTCCTCCCTGAGAACCTCTTCCGGTTTCTTATCCCAGACGGCTCCGATATGGTCGTAAGCCGCTTTCATGGCAATCCTGCCGCGGGGCGTACGGGAGATGAAACCGATCTGCATAAGGTATGGTTCGCACACATCTTCAATCGTATTGCGTTCCTCGCTGACTGCGGCTGAAATCGTATCCACCCCGACCGGACCGCCGTTGAACTTGTAAATGATGCACTTCAGGATCTCATTGTCCAGATCATCAAGACCGATATCGTCCACATGGAGCGCTTCCATAGCTTCCGATGCGATTTCCGCTGTAATGGCGCTGTTTTTGATCTGTGCAAAATCACGGATCCTCTTCAGGAGCCTGTTGGCGATACGCGGCGTCCCCCTTGAGCGGCGGGCAATCTCTGCCGCCCCGCTCTCTTCAATCTCGATATTAAGAATACCGGCCGCGCGGGTGATGATGTGCTTCAATTCATCCGGTTCATAGAATTCCATATGATGATTGATCAGGAAGCGGTCACGCAAAGGTGCTGAAAGAGAGCCCGGTCTTGTCGTAGCACCGATCAGCGTGAACGGAGCGAGGTTGATGCGGACAGATGTCGCACCCGTCCCCTTTCCCATGACCAGATCAAGCGCGAAGTCTTCCATCGCAGAATAGAGGATTTCTTCGACGCTCCTGTGGATTTCATCAATGAAAAGGACATCATGTTCCTGCAGCGTGGTAAGAATGGCAGCAAGCTCGCCAGGACGCGCAATCGCCGGGCCGCTTGTCACCTTGAACTGTGAGCCCAGCTCATTGGCAATGATTTTGGCCATGGTCGTTTTCCCGAGCCCCGGAGGCCCGTAGAGAAGGACATGGTCCAGGGATTCGCCTCTCCCTTTGGCGGCTTCAATATAGACCTTCAGATTGTTCTTGAAGGCAGTCTGCCCGATATAATCGTCGAGACGCTGAGGACGGAGAGACGTCTGCCAGGCATCCTTGGAAGATTCTTCCGTGGAAACGATGCGTCCTGTGCTTCCAAGCACCTCTTCATCCTTTTCTCCGCCTAGGCTTTTTATGTATTTATTCTTCATGATTCATCTCCCCTAGCCCTGCGCTTTGCCAAACTCACGAAGCACAGCGCCGATCAAATCTGAAAGCGCAGGATGATCGGGCGCCAGTTTCTTAAGGAGAGGCAGCACTTCCTCACTGGAATAGCCGAGACCGGAAAGGGCGAGCGATGCCTGTCCTATAAGACCGCTGTCAGCTGCCGCGATATCTTCGCCATCCATTGAAACACCTTCCATTTCAAGATTTGCCACCTTGTCCTTCAGCTCGACGACCAGCCGCTCTGCTGTTTTCTTTCCGATTCCCGGAAGTTTCGTAAGAGCTGTCACATTTCTTGATACGATCGCGCAGACAAAGGCATCCGGCGTCATGGAAGAAAGGATGCCTATTGCCACTTTGGGGCCTATCTTGGAAACGGAAATCAGGATCAGGAACAAATCATATTCATCCTGCTCCGGAAATCCATATAAGAGTATAGCATCCTCGCGGACAGCCATGTATGTCAGAAGTCTTGCCTCTTCCCCGATATGGAGAAGAGATCTTGTTCTTTCCGAGATGAAAATCCTGTATCCAATCCCTCCGGTTTCAAGAAAGCATGCATCTTTTGGAAATCCGGAAACAATTCCTTTTATATATCCGATCATTTTTCCCTCTCAAACAAACTGCGGTGTTCCACATGATAAATGGCTGTAAGTCCGATGGCGAGCGCATCGGCAGCATCATCAGGGTCGATTTTCCTGGTAATATTCATCATCCGCATGACCATTTCAATGACCTGCTTCTTTGTCGCCCTGCCGTATCCCGCCATCTGCTGCTTGACCTGCAGCGGGAATGATCGGCACATTCTGCCGGTAGCCTGCAAGAAGGATGACGCCCCTTGCCTGCGCGACCTTGATGCCGGTCGTGATATTCGTATTGAAATAAAGAGTTTCCACGCCCATGAATTCAGGACGGTATGTTGCAATGAGCTCTCCGATTCCTTCATAAACGATATTCAGACGTTCCAGATCGCTTTGATCCTTGAACGTTTCAATGACTCCGTAGTTAATGGGAATAATCTGGTTTCCCCGTTTCTCAACGACTCCGAAACCGCATCTTCCGGTTCCGGGATCAATGCCAAGTACCCTCATGGTCCCCCGTTTCTTTCTCCTGGACAGATTCATCCTTCGCGAATCAAATGACAGTTCTTCTTATTATATACTAAACTGCCAGATGATTCATAGTTTTTAAGAACATAGATTCCAAAGCCGCATGAATTCCCTGAAAGGATCCTGCAATGAAAAACCGCACGGCCCTAATTGCCGCGCGGTTTTATCAACAAGCCTTTATGCGAGTCCGTCTTTCATCAGATGTGCGTAGTGTTCCTGAATCTTTCTGGTAACAGGTCCCACTTCGCCGCTTCCAATCTTCTTGCCGTCAATGGAAAGAACTGGAACGATGCCGTCCTGTGTATTGGTCAGGAATACTTCTTCAGCATTCATCATGTCTTCGAGCTTGACCGGATCGGCTGCATCATCAATGGATGTTACGCCTGCGGTAGGAGCAACCCTTGTCAGGACAAGGGAGCGTGTAATTCCGCGGATCATATGCTCATTGGTAGCCGGTGTCCAGATGACGCCTGCCTTGACGATGCATACATTGGAATGGGATGCTTCAGTCAGAAGTCCGTCTTTAATGAAAATCGTATCATAAGATCCTTTTTTCTGTGCTTCTGCCCTTGCCATCATATTATCCAGCTGATTCAGGGAAAGGATATCGCAGTGATGTCCGCGGTCATCTTCTGCTGTAATGCAGGTGACGCCGTCCTGAACTTTTGCAATGGATGCTTCATCAAGCGGTCTTGCGTACACAAGAACGTTCGGCTGAAGTTTGTTTCTGGCCGGAATGGTGAAATCATGTTCACCAGTGCCTCTTGTTACGATAATCTTCATGAATCCTTCCTTGATTCCGGATTCATCAATGACAACTTCGGCAATTTCAGTAAATTCATCCGGTGCTGTGACAGGACGGATGCCTAAGAGTCTCATCGAACGGTACAGGCGGTCAGTATGATAGGACAGGGCAAATGGATGACTATTGAAAATGCGGATCCATTCATAGCAGCCGTCGCCGAACTGGAGTCCTCTGTCGTCAGCGCTGATAATTTTGGAAAAATCATAATAGAAATTGTGGTTGTAGTATATGGTAGTCTTGGTATCTGCCATACGTTTCACCTCCATACAGAAATAATTACTGGTTTCTTTATTATTATAACATCAATTATTCTTTTTCTGCTTTCAATTCCTTGATTTTATCGATGAAGCGCGGGATAAATTCCTTGATATCGGCTAACAAAGGATAAACTGCCCTAGCCATGATCGGCGCATTCGGGTCTTTGTTGACAGCAATGATAATATCCGCATTGACTGCGCACATATGCTGCATGACGCCGGAAATGCCGAAGGCAAAGTATACTTTGGGAGCTACGCCCTTGCCGGTCTGGCCGATCTGGTGGGATTTAGGCTCCCAGCCAAGTTCGCAGATCGGGCGGCTGCATCCAACGCTTCCGCCAAGAAGTTCAGAGAGCTCATAGAGCCTGTCCCATTCTTCCTTGCTGTGGAAACCGCGTCCGCCGGCCACGACGACCTTTGCCGTTTCAATCGGATGTTCATCCTTCTCGCCCTTAAGGATTTCCTTAAGGATGGTTCCGATGTCAGATTGTTCAAGTTCCACTTTGACATGGACAGCTTCGCCCTTTCTGGAAGCATCGGGAGCTGGCGAGCGGAAAATGCCAGGGCGTACCGTGCAGACCTGCGGACGGTAATCCGGGCTGATGATATCAGCCAGGATGTTGCCTGACATTGCCGGTCTTGAGCAGATGACAAGGCCCGTATCCTGATCGATGTCAAGTTCAGTGACATCAGCGGTTACGCCGCAGACAAGATCAGCGGCAATGCGCGGTGCCAGATCGCGTCCTTTCGGTGTTGCGCCGAAAATGACTGTGCTCGGTTTCTTTTCCCTGAAGAATTTGACAAGAACCTTCTGGTAAGCCTGTCCGTCATAATGTACAAGGAGCGGATCATCCATCACGTACACATGATCAGCGCCTAATGCAATGAGAGACTGCGGATCATCTTTCAGATCGCTTCCCAGAAGAACAACGGATACTTCTTCTCCGCTCTTGTCTGCCAGTGCTCTGGCTTCGCCTGTGAATTCGCCGGTAAACTTGCGGATATGACCATCAAAGAGGGCGCCAACGACATAAATACCCTTATAATCAGAAAAATCCATAGCTGCCCTCCTTAAATAACATGTATTTTCTGCATAGCCGTGCAGAGCAAATCAACTGCTTCATCCGTCGTCTTTCCTTCAATGCGGAGGTTTTCCTTCTTCGGCGGAACGACAGGACGGACCTGCTTTACGCGTGTCGGAGAACCTGTAAGGCCGATGCGGGAAGGATCGACATCCAGATCAGCAGATGTCAGTTTATGGATTTCAACATGATCTTTCTTCATGATTCCCAAAACGCTTGGATAGCGGGGACGATTCAGCGATTCAGCCGTGGTAATGAGAGCCGGCAGCTTCATTTCGAGCACTTCATCCTCATCAGAGAGCTGTCTTCTGACTGTGATATATCCTTCTCTTTCATAAGAAATATCGACAGCGCCGCTTACATCAGGCATGCTGAGCGTTGCAGCGACTTCCGGTCCGATCTGGGCCGTGTTGCTGTCCAGGGACTCCTGTCCGCAGAAAATCAGGTCAAAGCTGCCCAATTTGCGGATGGCTGCTGCCAGAGTATAGCTCGTAGCCAGCGTATCAGCGCCGCCAAATGCGCGGTCTGTTGCCAGATATACGTCATCAGCACCCATGGAAACTGCATACTGGAGTACATGTTCAGCCTGCGGCGGTCCCATCGTCAGAACCGTTACTGTGCCGCCAACCTGATCGCGAAGAGCGAGAGCCGCTTCCAATGCATGAAGGTCCAGCGGGTTGATAATGCTGTTTGCATTATTCCTGTTCAAACGACCCGTATTCGGGTCAACTTCCATTTTGGAGGTGTCCACAACCTGTTTTACGCAAACCAGAAACCTCATAATAGCCCCCTTTAACAAGCTTATCTCTGAAAATAATCATTCGTCTTAGTATACCATACGGCGCATAAATCCGCATGAAATTATCATTTCGTTCAAATATTCCCTGATCCGGAATTCCTAAGGGCAACGGCTCTTTCTCCAAGAAGCATCCTGAAGTCCCTTTCGGCCTCTGATGAGTAGTTAACATAGAATTTCGGAGCTGCATGGATTTCCTGCCCGGTCCGCATCATATGCATGATGACCGGCGTTTTGCCATGGTGCTTCTGGAAAAGCCCTGCCAGTCTCTGGCTGACCTCATTGGAATCATGGGCGGCATCGATGTAAAGGTGAAGGACTCCGGCCGGAGACGGCGCGGATGCACGAAGCTTGTCAAGCGGGATGATTTCTTCAGCCAGTACCCTGACATCTCTTTCGTTGGCCTGCACGCGCCCGCGGATGGCAACAGCGGCATCTTCAGCAAGAATCGGCCTTACTGTTTCCCAAACAGACGGGAATACGACGGTTTCCACTTCGCCGTCATAATCTTCAATCGTGACATAGCCCATGGGCTGTCCCTTCTTTGTCATCGTGCCCTTGATGCGG
>OBYQ01001020.1_pt1 | contig 17126 bp, 17 predicted proteins | sample 1538221 | NCBI WGS metagenome assembly OBYQ01 (sample SAMEA2580200, study PRJEB22360) | human gut metagenome | biome: human gut; feature: human-associated habitat; material: faeces | place: Denmark | collected 2008/2010
TCAAAAGTTGCCCCCGTCGTTATCCAATAGAATGCCGCTGCCGCTTTTCTTTTTTAATTTAATTTCTTTGGTTCGGATTACTGGTGATGAAACGCAGCGCGAAATCGTTTTGATTTCGCATCAGAACAGCCAGAGATATTTCAGCCAACTAAGACTTGCCGCCCATTATGCAATGTCGTATAATAGTAAAAACGGAAACTAGAATAAAAGGAAATATCACATGCTTAAAACATCAAATCCGAACAGAAAGGCAAAAGTATGTATCGTATTTTAATTGTTGAGGATGACATGGGAATCGCCGAGGCGATCAAAGAACAAGCAAAGCTATGGGAGCTCGAAGCTAAGTGCGTACAAAATTTCAGAAATGTATTGAAGGACTTTGCGGATTATGAGCCCCATCTGATTCTAATGGATATTTCTCTTCCGTTTTTTAACGGCTATCATTGGTGCCAGGAAATCCGCAAAGCTTCTAAAGTGCCGATTATTTTTATTTCTTCCGCATCTGACAATATGAACATTGTAATGGCCATGAACATGGGGGCGGACGATTTTATTTCCAAGCCATTTGATCAAAGCGTTCTGATCGCAAAAATACAAGCGTTATTACGGAGAGCCTATGATTTTGGAGAAACACTTCCAATCCTGGAGCATCATGGGGCTATGCTGAACACTGGAGATAACACCTTGGTCTACCAGGATCAGGTGATCTCCTTGACAAAAAATGAATACCGCATCTTATTCACCCTAATGAAAAACAAGGGGAAGGTAGTCAGCAGAGAGAAGCTGATGGAGCAATTGTGGGAAACCGACAGCTTTGTTGATGACAACACCTTAACAGTAAATATAACGAGGCTTCGGAAAAAATTGGAATCCGCGGGCTTGACACAGTTTGTCACCACAAAATTCGGTATAGGATACTTGATCAGCTGATAAACCGGGAAAGGATTTTTATGCGTTTTTTCTTCTTTTATTTTAAGCAGCGAAGGGCCGGAACCGGCGTTTTTATCTTATTCTCCATTATTTTTATCTGTGTTTTTGCGCTTTACCATCTGCCGGTGGAAGCTGTGCTCTATCCAGCTGGAATCTGCGCAACATTAGGCGCTGGATACTTGCTTTTTGACTTTCAGAAGGCCTTACGGAAGCACAAAAAGCTTCAGAAGCTTCAAGAGATGACGCCTGCCGTAATGGAAGATTTTCCAGAAGCAGTTACACAAGATGACATAGACTACCAGCAATTGATTCAGCAGCTTCGTGAAGAGCAAAGACAGTTGGAAAATCAAATGAGCATTCGTTACGCGGATATGGTAGAGTATTACACGATTTGGGCTCACCAGATCAAAACGCCTATCGCTTCTATGCGCCTGCATCTGCAAAATGAGGATTCTTCTTTTTCCAGAAGGCTATCCGACGATTTATTTCGCATTGAGCAGTATGTGGAAATGGTACTGATGTTTCTTCGTCTGGACTCAGCAAGCACAGATTATGTAATTCAAGAGTATGACTTGGATAGAATCGTCAAGCAAGCGGTGAAAAAATACGCTTCTCAATTTATCAATAAAAAAATTCAGCTGCGTTATCATCCTTTGAATACTACTGTGCTGACAGATGAAAAATGGCTTTTGTTCGTTTTAGAGCAGGTGCTTTCCAATGCATTGAAATATACGCCCTCTGGCAGCGTTGCCATTGATTTGGAAAGCCCCAAAACTTTATGCATACGTGATACTGGCATCGGAATTGCCCCAGAGGATCTGCCTCGAATTTTTGAAAAGGGCTACACAGGATATAACGGAAGAAGCGATAAAAAAGCCAGTGGTATTGGACTTTATCTTTGCCGAAGAATTTGCCGCAATTTAGGCCATACGATTACCGCAAATTCTTCGTTGGAAAGCGGTACAGTAATCCGCATTCAACTGGAGCGAAAAAAAGTAGAGTTTGAATAATTACTTGCGAAAATGTAAGAAGTACAAGGGGAAATGTAAGCCGATTCTATGGAGGCGCATTTCCCCTTTCTGCTATAATAGGGACACGATCACAGATACAGGAGGAAAGTAATGAGTATTCTAGAAGTAAACAGCTTGAAAAAGATTTATACCACCCGATTCGGTGGGAATAAGGTAGAGGCTTTAAAAAACGTGTCCTTCAGTGTAGAAGAGGGAGAATACGTAGCTATTATGGGAGAATCCGGGTCGGGCAAAACCACTCTTTTAAACATTTTAGCCGCCTTGGATAAGCCTACCAGCGGTGTAGTTAGTTTAGACGGACAAAACCTTTCCAAGATTAAGGAATCGGCGGTTTCCGCCTTTCGCCGTGACAATTTGGGCTTTGTATTCCAGGATTTCAATCTACTCGATACCTTTTCCATTGAGGATAATATTTATCTGCCGCTGGTACTGGCGGGGGGAAATACACAACAAATGGAGCGCCTTCACATTCCCATCGCGGGACAGCTTGGAATTACGGGAATTTTAAGAAAATATCCTTATGAGGTCTCAGGAGGACAAAAGCAGCGTGCCGCGGTCGCCAGAGCACTGATCACCGAACCACGTTTGATTTTGGCCGATGAGCCGACTGGCGCGTTGGATTCTAAGTCTACCGACGAGCTGTTAAGTCTGTTCAGTGAGATCAATCGCAACGGACAGACAATCCTTATGGTCACTCACTCTGTGAAGGCGGCCAGCCACGCGGGAAGAGTGCTGTTTATCAAGGATGGAGAGGTATTTCACCAGCTTTATCGGGGAAACAATACTAATCAGCAATTATATCAAAAGATCTCCGATACCCTTACCATGCTTGCGACTGGCGGTGATAGACGATGAAGCGCGGTTTTTATCTTAAGCTTGCCTGGTCGGGAATCCGCAAAAACAGGAGGCTGTATACGCCGTATCTTCTCACCTGCGTGGGTATGGTCATGATGTTTTATGTGGTTTCCTTTCTCAGCGAATGTCCGGTGCTCGAGGAAATGAGAGGCGGTATGACCTTGCAGTCGATGCTGTCCTTCGGAAGCTGGGTAATCGGCGCCTTTGCCCTGATTTTTCTCTTTTATACCAACTCTTTTTTGATTCGCAGGCGAAAAAAGGAATTTGGTTTGTATAATATTTTGGGAATGGGGAAGGGGAATCTGGCTCGTATCCTTTTATGGGAAAGCCTTATCGTCGCTGGGATTGCGCTGATTGCCGGCTTGTTTTTTGGCGTTCTTCTTTCCAAGCTTGCGGAACTGGGAATGGTCAATCTGGTAAACGGCGACATTACGTTTTCGCTTTCTTTAGGCCCTGATGCGATCCTGCGGACACTGCTTTTGTTCGCCGTTATTTTTCTCCTTCTTCTCTTGAATGCGTTGCGGCAGATTCACTTAACCAATCCAATTGAACTGATTCACAGTGAAAACGCAGGAGAAAGGCCGCCTAAGGCCAATTGGTTTTTGGCTCTGGCCGGCATCGTCATCTTAGGCGCCGCCTATTTTATCGCCGTAACCATTGAGGATCCGGTGGAAGCTCTGGTATGGTTTTTTGCCGCAGTTATTATGGTGATCGTTTCGACCTACCTTATTTTCGTTTCGGGGTCTGTGGCAATTTGCAGAGTTTTACAAAAGAATAAAAAATATTACTATAAAACCAATCATTTTGTTTCGGTTTCTTCCATGGTGTACCGCATGAAAAGAAACGGAGCGGGTCTGGCTTCGATTTGCATTTTATATACAATGGTGCTGGTAATGCTGTCTACAACGGTTTGTCTGTACCTGGGTACGGAAGACAGCTTAAGAACCCGTTATCCCCGTAATTTTACTGTAGAAGCTCTGGTAAGCGATTTGGATACCTTAAGAAATTCCGATAAACCGGAAGCGATTATAAAGCTGTCGGAGCAAGCGGTTCAGGACCATCATCAGGGAATGAAAAATGTACTGAATTACCGCTGTGCCTCTTCTGTTGGCTACTGGGAACAGGATACCTTAAGGATCGGTGAGGAGGAATTTTATAATTCGGGAAACGATGTATCCGAAATGTGGTATCTGAACGTAGTTCCTATTGAGGATTACAACCGTCTCACCCAAAGCAATGAGGTGCTTAAGCCGGGAGAAGCCATCGCGTACTCAACAGCACAGGATTTCTCGCGGGATACCATTATGATGGAAAATACAGGCCCTGTCAAAATAAAGAAGGCCACAACTAATTTTTCGGATTTTAATATGTCGCCGGGGATGACGAATCCTTCGCTTTATTTGTTCGTTCCTGACTATGAGGAGTTTTTAACTCCTTTGCTTCAGCTTACAGACAGCTATGGAAACTCCAGGTTTTCCTTGTTCTGGCATTATGGCTTTGATATGGATTGTGACGATGAAACCCAAATAAAGGTTGATGCAGAGATCCAAGAAAAAATATCAGAGCTTCCACCTAATGATACGGAAAGCTATTTCGCCATTATGACGGAAAGCATTGCCGCGAACCGCACGGAATTCTACATTAATAACGGCGGCTTGTTTTTCCTTGGGCTGCTTTTAGGTATCGTTTTCCTATTCGCCGCAGTTCTGATTATGTACTATAAGCAAATATCAGAGGGTTATGAGGACCAATCAAGATTTGGTATTATGCAGAAGGTGGGGATGACTAAAAAAGAAATCAGAAAGAGCATCAACTCGCAGGTCTTAACGGTGTTCTTTTTGCCGCTGATTGCCGCTGGACTGCATTTAACTTTTGCGTTTCCCATGATCTCAAAGCTCTTAGTACTGTTTGGCCTCACCAATACCAAGCTATTGATTTTAGTGACTGTCTTATGCTATCTGGTTTTTGCTTTGTTCTATATCCTGGTTTACCGGATTACCTCCAAAGCGTATTATTCTATCGTGAGCGGAGCAAAAGAAGAAAATTAAAGGAAGCATAACAAATAAAACGCCCCCCAGCTTTGAGAGCCGGGGGGTTCTAATTTTCCTATAGATTTACATTTTCATACCGTTTGACCGCAATATGATACGCTGAAAAAACGCTGACGACATATATAAGAATACCCGCTCCCAAGACCGGGAGCTGTCGGAGCAAGCTTTCTGGATCGCTGCTGTCCAGCCAGGAAAGGTGAGGAACATAGATAACTCCCTCGGTACAAGCCATTAATAAAGCCACTGGTATCATCGCCAGTAAAAATGCTTTTCCCGCCTTGTATCCTGACTTATAATACGTAGGGAAGAATACCAGATCGAATACCGAGAATATTATGAATCCAAACCCATACCAGCCGACAGTGGCATCCATGCCAACCGGATTATTCGGTATGGACAAAATATTCCTTAGAACAGCGAAAGGGACTGAGATAATTAGCTGACCTAATTGGACGGCAATAATCAACATACATTTCGCTTTGACGGTTTCCCGTTTTTTTACCGGCAATATAGCGGTAAACCAAGCGTCGTTATTCTCTCTTGCGAACATAAACGTAATAAATGGCGCAAGACAGCCAAACATAAAAATCACTGAATATGGATAAGCCGGAACGATCACCAGGCATCCGAGAAAAGTAAAAATAAACAGGGAAGGGTGGGCGGCCAAAGCAAATTCTTTATAAAGCAGTTTCATCAAAATCACTCCTCTCTGTCCTCAGCATAATTTCTTCCAAGGTTAGAGGCTGTTTATCCTCTGATGTCCTTAAATGGTCGAAGGAGCGGAGAAAGGCATCTTTATCCGCGCTTTTTAATACATTACCATTTTGAATGTAAGTAATATCGTCGGCGCATCGGTCTAAATCTGAGGTGATGTGCGTAGAAAACAAAATCGCTCGGGCTTTATCCGCTGTGATTCTTTTGAAAATATGCAGAAGCTCATCTCTCGAAACCGGGTCCAATCCGCTGGTAGGTTCGTCGAGAATCAGCAGTTTCGCATGATGGGAAAGGGCCAAGGACAATAAATATTTAACTTTCATGCCATTGGAAAGCTCTTTAAATTTTTTTTCATCGTCCAAATCGAAAAGCTTAAGATAGTGCTCGTATTTTTCCTGATCCCAGGCGTTATAAAACCGACGAGTAACCGCTGTAATAGAGGAAAGCTTTTTCAAAGGGTAAAAATCGACCCCGCCGAATACCACTCCGATTTGCTGTTTACATTCCTTTTCATGCTGATAGAAATCCATACCAAACATTTTGACATCACCGGAATCAGGATGCACCATATTGAGAATCGATTTCAGGGTTGTACTTTTTCCAGCGCCGTTTTTTCCAATCAGCCCCATAATCCGCCCGGGATATACTGAGAAAGAAACCTGCTGCAGCGCAAATCCCGGATAGCGTTTCGACAGATGATTGACAGAAAGCAATTTCATAGATTGTTATCCTCCTTGTCGGCCTCGGCCGGGCGAACAGCTTTTTGCAGAAACTCCATGGATTTCAGAAAGGAATCTCCATGGACTAAGGCGATTCCAGCTCGTTCCGGATCTTCATCACCAAGAACAACCAGAAGATCACCGGGCTTAATATGAAAAATATCCCTTGCCTTTTTGGGAAGGACAATTTGTCCGCGCTCTCCAACCTTTACCGTTCCAAAAATATGTTTTCCTTTCGGCGGGATCTCAATCTTTTCTTTAGACTGGTCAAAGTGGATTAAATCGTCTACGGAAACATTATATAATTCCGCCAAAGCGTCGCAGTTAATAAGATCAGGAGCAGTTTCACCGGATTCCCATTTTGCCACCGCTTGCCGGGAAACCCCAATTTTCTCAGCGACCTCCTCTTGGGAGTATTTGTGTATCTGCCGTAGGACAGTTAGATTCCTAGAAATACAAAAATTCCTATTTTTCATATATTTCATACCTCCTAATCTACATTATAGCCATTCCTAAGTGGTTTTCCACCAACAAAATCCAACAAAACAAGTTATTTTAGGTTGCGGAATCAGACCGCAATCAGATGATAAAGCTTTGCAATCGTTTGCGCGGTATTCCTCTTTTATAAAAACACTGGGGATAGATAAAAGTATTTGAATGATATCAGCGGCAAAACCTCTCAATGTATCAAAAGCCGATATCTCCAAGAGATCGATGAACTAGAAAATTTTAGCCGACGGTAAGATACTGCGAAAGTGTTGACAAGAGGGAGAGCTCCTGCTATACTTAGTCATGTAGTTAGTTTTACCTAACCTCGAAAACGATTTAATTTATATATCATATAGTTTTTATTGGGAAAACGGGTTAGTTTTAACTAATATAAAGCGTTAAAGGAGAGCGTTTATGCTGGAAGAAGCTTTGGTGCGGTATTGTGCGCCAACTTTGGCTGGATTGAAGTCTGGCAGCTTGTTCAATTATTCCTATTTATCGTTAGATTATCTTCTAGAGAGAATAAAGCATTGGAATGAACGGTGCTGGGAAAAAGGGGTAAGAATGACAATATTAAGCTCTGGCCGAGGAAAATCGCTTGTTTATGTCTATCGGGCGGATAGGCTAAAACAGGATTGGGCAAGCCCCAATATTTCTGAATTTTTAGAGTCCATCGGATATGACCCCCGGGATCCTGAACAATCGATCGCTTTATTATCTAGACGAACTAAAGAAAAGGGCACTTTCCCTCACGAAATCGGTTTGTTTTTAAGCTATCCCTTTGAAGATGTTATTGGGTTTATTGAAAACAAAGGAAAAAACTGCAAATATTGCGGTTGCTGGAAGGTTTATTCTGATGAGACGGCTTGTAAAAAGCTTTTTCAAAAATATAAAAAATGCACTTCGGTTTACTGCGATTGCTTTTTGCGGGGCGTTTCAATTTTGAAATTGACAGTAGCGGCTTAATTGAGAATAAAACTGAAAGGATGATTTTCATGAGTAAAATTGCTGTTGTATATTGGAGTGGAACGGGAAACACGGAGGCGATGGCTAACGCCGTTTTGGAAGGGGCCAAGAATGCCGGTGCTGACGCTGTTCTCTATACTGCGTCTGGTTTTTCACCGGAGGACTTTAATCATGCCGATGCCGTTGCTTTCGGATGTCCTTCTATGGGCGCTGAGGAATTGGAAGAATCTGAATTTCAGCCCATGTTTTCTTCCGTTGAAGGTGAGCTTAGGGATAAAAAAATCGCTTTGTTCGGGTCCTACGGCTGGGGCGACGGTGAATGGATGAGAAATTGGGAATCCGTCTGTCACGAGGCTGGAGCTAATTTGATTTGTGATTTTGTGATTGCAAACGAAGCTCCCGATGATGAGGCTGTCGAAGCCTGCAAGGCTATGGGTGCCGCTTTGGCAAACGCCTAAAACACTTTATTAAATTTGCTTACAAGTTATTTCGCATACAAATTTTCATTTTCTTGTCACTGTCAAAAAGGCTGCCTGGCCAGGCGGCCTTTTTGACGTTTTTGAATACCGGTAAACCGTCTTTTTATTGACGGAACTTACAGAAACGTTTATAATAAAATCGTTATGCGATTGATTATTTTTGAGGTGCGTTTATGTATGAATTAAAACGGAAAGAGGGCCGCGCTAGGCGGGGCACCTTTTCCACCGTGCATGGTACGGTACAAACACCGGCGTTTATGAATGTGGCTACCTGTGGGGCGATCCGCGGAGCTGTCTCTGCTTTGGATTTAAAGAAGTTAAAGTGTCAGGTTCAGCTTTGTAATACGTATCATCTTCATCTGCGTCCAGGAGATAAGGTGGTCAAGGAGCTTGGAGGAATCCGGAAGTTTACCCGATGGGAGGGCCCTGTTCTAACAGACAGCGGCGGCTTTCAGGTGTTTTCCTTGGCCTCTTTGCGGAATATTAAGGAAGAGGGCGTCACCTTCGCTTCCCACATCGACGGAAGAAAAATATTTATGGGGCCTGAGGAAAGTATGCATATCCAATCCAATTTGGCCTCTACGATTGCCATGGCGTTTGACGAATGTATCGAGAATCCTGCCGAGTACAATTATGTTAAAAAATCTGTTGCTAGGACCACCCGCTGGCTTCGCCGGTGTAAACGCGAGATGTCTCTTCTGAACAGCAGAGAAGGAACGCTGAACCCTCATCAGCTATTGTTTGGAATCAACCAAGGCAGCACCTATGAGGATCTTCGAGTCGAGCATATGAAGCAGATTGAGGAATTGGATTTAGACGGATACGCCATCGGCGGCTTGGCGGTGGGGGAGTCCGCTCAAGAGATGTATCGGATTATCGAAGCGGTAGAGCCATATATGCCTGAGGAAAAGCCTAGGTATTTGATGGGAGTAGGAACGCCGGTAAATATTTTGGAGGCTGTTTATCGGGGAATAGATCTGTTTGACTGCGTAATGCCGAGCCGCAACGCTCGTCACGGACATCTATTCACCTGGGCAGGAATCCGGAACTTGAATAACGCGAAATATATTTTAGATGACCAGCCGATTGACGAAGCGTGCGATTGTCCCGTCTGCCAAAATTATTCCAGGGCGTATCTTCATCATCTGTTCAAGGCTAATGAGATGCTTGGAATGCGCCTGGCTGTGATGCACAACATTTATTTTTATAATACCTTGCTGGAAAAAATCCGATTTGCATTGGATCAGGGACAGTTTGAAGCCTTTTACCGGCAGCATCGGGAAAGTTTAGCATTAAGAATCTGAAAATATGCTTGCGCCGTGGGCGTTTTATTGTTATAATCAAACTATTAATCGTGGAGGTGCTTTTTTATAATGTTAAATGTAAGTCCTATTGTGAAAAGCTTTGCATTAGAGGAGGCGGCAGCTAATAACGGCGGTGGTGCCTGGAGCATCATTTTGATGGTTCTGGTTTACGCTCTCGTCATCGGCGCGCTGTGGTTCTTCATGATGCGTCCCCAGTCCAAGAAGAGAAAAAAGGAAGAAAAGATGAGAAAAAATCTTCAGGTCGGCGATGACATTACTACCATCGGCGGTATTATGGGAAAAGTGATCAGCATCAAAGAGGAAACAGATTCTTTAGTAATCGAGACCGGCGTAGACCGCAGCAAGGTACGTGTTAAAAGATGGGCTGTCGCGAGCTGCGATACCATTCATGACGATGTGGAATAATGATAGCATATCCGTTTCTCTTCCTGAATAATAATAGTCTAACAGGATGATTATTATTTAGGGGGTAGAAGCAGTTGAAATATGACAAGTCTTCTCGTGCGGAAAATCCTATGATGGATGCTTTGAAAGCGATTGTATTGGGAGCATGTTTCGGCGCTGTTTTCTGTATGATAGGATTGATTGCCTGCGCTCTCGTTTTTATGGGTGCAAAATCGATTCCCTATCAGATGATTCAGCAAATCGTATTGGTGATTTGCGGATTAGGCGCTTTGCTCAGTGGGTATCTTTGTGTTCGGATATCCAGGAAAAACGGGCTGTTGTTTGGCTTTTTAGCCGCTCTGCTTCTCTTTTTACTGATGCTGCTGGTTAGTGTAGCGGCGATTCAGGAGCCTTTAACCCAGCAATCCTTGCTGCGCGGCCTTTTAATGGTGATTGCCGGTGCAATTGGCGGAGTGATCGGCGTAAATAAAAAGTCAAAAAGAAGATAATTGTTATTTTTTGTTTTTGGATGTTGTTTTTATTCTAAAATCTTGGTATAATGAATAAAAGAACTTTTCAAGAAGGATGGCGTTACCATGAAACATATTAAAACTTTAAACAATGCGAACCTGAAAGAAAGCGCAGTCAAAGGTGGTTGCGGCGAATGTCAGGCTTCCTGTCAGTCTGCGTGCAAAACCTCTTGCACCGTTGCCAATCAGAAGTGTGAGAAGTAATTTTTCAAAGTTGAAGATTTTTAAGGGACAGGAAACTGTCCCTTAACTTTTGTCAAATTTTATTTTATTGGAGAGTATGGCAATGATACATAAATATAAGCTAAACGGTTTTCCAATTTGCCTAGATGTCAACAGCGGTGCGGTTCATGTTGTGGATGATTGCTCTTTTGATTTGCTCGATCATGTAAATGAGGATTTTTTCCCTCCGGAATTGACAGAGGAGATGCTAGCCTCTTTATCCGGCCGCTATAGTAACGAGGAACTGACAGGGGCTTACCAGGAGCCTTTGGAGCTCAAGAAAGCCGGGTTATTATTTTCAGAGGATACCTATGAGCGGTTTGCCGATATGATGACGGCTGCCCCTGTAAAGGCCATGTGTTTGAATGTAGCTCATGACTGTAATCTACGCTGTGAGTATTGCTTTGCGGCGAAAGGAGATTTCGGTGGGGAACGGATGGTGATGCCTTTTGAAATCGGTAAAAAAGCCGTCGATTTTCTGCTGGAAAAATCCGGGACTAGACACAATCTGGAAATGGATTTCTTCGGTGGGGAGCCCCTGATGAATTTCGATGTGGTCAAACAAGTGGTGTCCTATGCGAGAAGCAAGGAGAAGGAATACAACAAAAACTTCCGTTTTACCATTACGACCAATGGCCTTTTGCTCACGGACGATAAAATTGAGTTTATTAACCGTGAAATGTCAAACTGCGTGCTTTCCTTAGACGGCCGCAAAGAGGTCAATGACCGGCTTAGAATAAAGATCAATGGCAAAGGGTGCTATAACCAAATTGTCCCTCAGTATCAAAAGCTGGTGGCCGGCAGAGGGGACAAAGATTATTACGCTAGGGGAACCTTTACCAAATATAATCTGGATTTCACGCAGGATGTTCTTCATATGGCGGATTTGGGCTTTGATCAAGTATCTGTGGAACCGGTGGTTTCCGACCCCATGCTGGATTATTCCATCAAGGAGGAGGATTTGCCGAGAGTATTTCAGGAATATGAAACTCTGGCGAACGAATTAATTCAGCGAAAAAAAGAGGGAAAGGGATTTAATTTTTTCCATTTTATGATTGATTTAAATCAAGGACCTTGCGCGATCAAACGGCTCCGAGGCTGTGGCTGCGGCAATGAGTATGTAGCGGTAACGCCGGATGGTGAAATTTACCCTTGCCATCAGTTTGTGGGCAATCCGGAATGGAAAATGGGTGATTTAAATGACGGAAGCTTTAATATGGATATGAAGCTTCGGTTTGCAAAGTCCAATGTATACAGCAAGCATGACTGTAAAAGCTGCTGGGCTAAGTTTTATTGCAGCGGGGGGTGTAACGCAAATTCCTGGCAGTATGAAGGAGATATTCTTAAGTCTCATAAAATCTCTTGTGATCTCGAGAAAAAGCGTCTGGAATGTGCTATTATGATAAAAGCCGCCTTGGCCGCAGAGGAATCATAAATTTTAAAATTATTTTAATTGATCCAATAGACACATCCGTTTTCTAATACAGTAATTAGGGCGGATGTGTTTTTATACACTTTCGGTCAACAAAATTAAGTTTACATAATTTATTTGTCAGTTTACATAACTATTTTTACATAAATTTATAAAAATGGATAAATTCTTATTATTCCTAATGTTTTTTCTTGATTTCAATTTAAAAGTGTATTATGATAATATCACGTGTTAAAAGAAGGTGCTTATAATCGTGAAAACTCTAAAAATTGGTTTTATCGGCGCAGGCAATATGGCTACTGCGATTATCCGCGGAATGATCGGAAAGGGCGGTTATCAGCCGGAGTCAATTTTTGCTTACGATTTGAATCCGCTCCAGCTCGAAAAAATAGGAGAGCTCGGTGTTCAAGCAATGGCTTCTGCGGTTGAGATCGTAAAGCAGTGCGATGTTGTTTTTTTGGCGGTAAAGCCTCAAAATTACGAAGAGGTTTTAACCGGAATTCGTCAGGCGGTTGCACCGGAGAAGATTTTCGTCACCATTGCAGCGGGCATTTCTACCGAATATATTATGAATACTCTGGGAACACCTTGTCCAGTGGTGAGAGCGATGCCTAACACGCCGCTGTTGTTAGGAAAAGGCGCTACCGCCTTGTGTAAGGCCTCAAATGTTACGGACCAGGTTTTCCATATGGTGTTGGATATCTTCGCCGCTTCGGGAGATGTAGCGGTTTTAACAGAGGATAAAATGAATACCGCGATTGCGGTGAACGGCAGTTCGCCCGCCTATATTTATTTGTTCGCCAAAGCGATAGTTGACTGGGCCGCCGCACAAAATATTGAAAACAAGACCGCTTTAGAATTAATTTGTAAAACCTTAGAGGGCAGCGCTGAGATGCTGCGGTCCTCCGGGAATACTCCGGATGAGCTAATAAAAATGGTTTCTTCTCCAGGAGGTACCACCTTAAAAGCTATGGAGGCCCTAAAGAAACACGGCTTCTACGAAGGCTTATGGGATGCAATGGATCAATGCACCAAGCGAGCCGAAGAGCTCGGACGGTAATTGGTTCATAAAATAAGGTATGGTCGCATACTTATCCTATAGATGAATGTCATCAAAAAAGGATGTGTATGCGGCTATGTTTCGAAAAAAGAATCTTGCGACCTTTAATGTAAGCCCTAAAGCAGCGGAGAAAATGAAATCTGTTTCCCGTCCTTCCAAATTTCCAGTCATTCCTTCCGGGAAAAGTCCATCAAGAAAAAGCGCGTCGGGAACAGTAGTTTCCATTCAAAAGGTAACCGCTTCAGGAAAGTCATTCTTCCAACTGGTAAGGGCTCATCGTCTTTTCCTGGGATTTATTGTAATTTTGCTCTTTGGTATGATCTCAGGGACAATTGCGGCGAAAAATGCCGACGAGAATCTTTTAGCGCAGCTGGACTTTTTGTTTGCCAGTAACTTTAAATCCAGGATTCAGCAGCCTGCTGGAAATACCTTTGCTGCCTCTCTGGCATCTTCTTTTATTTTTCTATTGGTAATTTTTCTTTCCGGATGTTCCTTGTGGGGAGGACTTTTGATCCCGCTTACCACATTTTTTAGAGGCTTTGGTTTGGGAATATTGACTGGGTACCTTTATTATTCCTATGGGTGGCATGGCTTTTTATTTCATCTACTGGTAATTCTGCCGGGGATGTTTTTGTCTTCTATTGGTATTGCGTATGGCGGCGAGAAGTCTTTAAAGCTTTCTGTCCGGCTGTTTCGCGCGCAAAAAAAGGACGCAGATAGAACGGCGAATATAAATTTTAAGCAGTATTTTTTTCTGATGGGCAAGGCTTGTACAATGATTACCTTTGCGGCTGTATTAGATATGATTTGTACTGTTTGCTTTTCTGGACTGTTTCAGTTTTAGGCTTTTGTGCGGAGCATTCTTTTATAGATTAATCATGATTCAAAATTCAAAGGAGGAAAAACTGATGTCGGCATTTTTGACAGGCTTTCAGGATTATTTAAAAAATCAAAAATGTGTTTCCTCCAATACGCTGCAGTCCTATGTGCGCGATATCGAGCATTTCAGCATATATTTAGCAGCGGAGAACATCGATAATCCTGCATCGGTCACAGCAGATGATTTGCAGCACTACATAGAAAGCTTAGAAAAATTAGGTCGAAGCGCTTCAACTGTTACCAGAAATATTGCGTCAATCCGTTGTTTCTATCAATATCTGATTTTAATCAACATCGCTTCAGAGAATCCCGCAAAGGAAATCAAGCGTGAGAAAACGGAGAAAAAGCCTCCAAGTATTCTAACCGGTGAGGAAATTCGATTGCTTTTGGATCAGCCTAATGTGATGGATCCTAAAGGCTGCCGGGATAAAGCGATGATAGAGCTTTTATATGCGACAGGGATTCGGGTTTCAGAGCTGATTGATTTAAATTTACAGGATATTAATTTGAAAACCGGCATGCTGCATTGCCGGCGCCCCAAAAGCGACCGAATAATTCCTATTTACGCAGAAGCTGTTGCTTCATTATCCGATTATATTTCACGAGTCAGGAGAATCATTATCGATCCAGTTGGTAAAGATGGACAGGCCTTGTTTGTAAACTTAAACGGCCATCGTCTTACTCGTCAAGGCTTTTGGAAAATAATCAAGGGATATGCGGCGCAGGCTCGCATTACGAAGGATATCACACCTCATACCTTACGACATTCATTTGCTTTGCATTTGCTTCAAAACGGTGCCGACTTAAAGGATATTCAAGAAATGCTTGGACATGCTGATATTGCATCTACCCAGGTTTATGCCAATCTGTTAAATAATCGTTTTCAAAATGTTTACAATCATTGTCATCCAATGGCGAAAAAAGCGTAGCTTTTATGTTATAATGGTTTTGTTGCTATTTTCATTGATCAGCGAGTAAGATTAGGGAGTGGATACTATTGTCGATTTTCAGCAGATTAACCCATTATGACCGTCCGGGTCCCGGCGTTGATAAGGACGGACCGAAAAAGCCTAGAATTGTAGTCTTTTTCGAGGTGTTCTTCCGTAAATTCTTTAATTTATGTAAGTTGAACCTTTTGTTCATGATCCCGGTGGTGGCGGTTATCGCAATCATTTATTTGTTGATGAACCTGTTATTGATGGTAGGGATTAATAATCTTTTTGTAGCATTAATCCCAGTGGTATTGATCTTTCCCTTTGTGGCAGGTCTGACCTATGTTACAAGGAATTACGCGAGGGAAGAGCATGCATTTATTTTTAGCGATTTTAAAGACAGCGTAAAAGAAAACTGGGGAAAGTTTTTGGCCCATGGCATCATTACCTATGCGCTGTTCTGTTTGTTTTATATTTCTATTAGTTTTTATTCCGCAAACCTTTCTACCAATCAGTTTTATTATATTCCCTTCTGTTTGTGCGTTTTTATGGCGTTAATCACCTTGTTCATGCAATTTTATATTCCTTTAATGATTGTCACCTTTGATTTGAAGCTGATTCAAATCTATAAAAACGCCTTGATTTTCGCATTTGCGGGAGCGTTAAAAAATTTGCTGCTGCTTATAATTTTTGCGGCCATGTTTGTACTCTCTTATTTACTTCTGGCTATTTCCTATGCTTTAATTATTGTATTGGTTTTGCTTTGGATTTTCTTAGCTTTCGCGTTTATTTCCTTCTTAGTCAACTTTACGGTCTATCCTCTGATTGAAAAATTGATGATAATTCCTTATTATGCTAAGCAGGAAGCTGAAAATGAAAAGCCTGAAGAAGCTTCTGGTGAAAGTTCTGAAGGTCGTCTCGCCATGGAGTCTGAAACCCAGACAGAAGAGGAAAGGGAAGAGGACGAGAAGCCGAAGAAAGTAGAATATGTATATGAGAACGGCCGTTTAATCCGTAAATACAACGATGACATTGAACCAATTTTTGAGGATAAACGAATTCTTGGTGACCCTGACAAAAAATAATGGCACTAAAAAACGCTTAGCTTAAAAAAGCTAAGCGTTTTTTATCGTGCTAATTCTGGTGATACCTTCTAATTTTTAAATCCACAGTTTTGCGTGAAGAAATTCATTCTGATTTTTTATGTTTTGAGGAAGACATTTCTACTTTGGACAATGGATTTGCGTCTGCAGCGTCTTCCATTTGTTGGTTGGAAAGATGTGTATAAATTTCAGTAGTACCTAAATTTTGATGCCCCAAAATATCTTTTAATACACGGATATCCACATTCCCATGCTGATACATTAATGTAGCTGCCGTATGTCTTAATTTATGAGCGGAATACCCTTGGCCGTCTAATCCAATTTTTTTTAAATATTTTTGTACAATATTTTGTACGGCTTGCCTCCCCAAACGTTTGTTCAAATGACTGATAAATAAAGCTTTTTTATCAGAGACAGACATAGGATTTGGCCGTACTTTTAAATATTCTTCAATAGCTTTCTGACAGGCAGAATTTAGATATATCATACGCTCTTTATTGCCTTTGCCCGTTACCCTCATCGTATGGTCTCGACGAATGTCATTTAAATTTAACCCAACCAATTCCGCAAGCCGCAGCCCGCAATTCAAGAATAAAGTCAAGATACAGTAATCACGTTCTCGAAAAGGCCCATCGACAGCGTTTAGCAAATCGATACTTTGTTCTAAAGTTAAATATTTAGGCAACGATTTTTTTTGCTTTGGTGTTTCCAGCTCCTGAACAGGATTTTCCTTTAGCTGATGTGTTTTATTAGTGAGATATTGGAAGAAAGCCCGTAAGCTTGCTGATTTTCTCGCTCTAGCAGCATTTTTATTTTCTCGTTCTATCGTTACAAAATTCATAAATTCATAAACGTCAGTTAATGATACCATAGATAAAAAATCAATAGTAATATCATCAATTGGAATTTCCGAAAACTCTGTATCAGCTGCAGTCAAATTTTTCTTTATTTTCATATAACGGAAGAAGGTTCTTAAATCAAAAAAATATTCCTGTACAGTTTTTGGAGATTTTCCTTTAATTGTC
>OBYQ01001021.1_pt1 | contig 17091 bp, 16 predicted proteins | sample 1538221 | NCBI WGS metagenome assembly OBYQ01 (sample SAMEA2580200, study PRJEB22360) | human gut metagenome | biome: human gut; feature: human-associated habitat; material: faeces | place: Denmark | collected 2008/2010
CTCCACGATGGCCCTACGGCGTTCTTTTGACGGCTTACAGGGGCCGTCAGGAAGCCGGGGGAATTCTTTTCCCTTACCTGGGGAAATTGCTGCAATCGCCGCTTACCGATAAAGCAGAGCGCACTGCCGCGCTTGCCTATCTGGGCAAGCAGCTTCGCCATCTCCAAAATCTGGAGAAGGGAGCCCGGGCCGGCGGAGAGCAGGAGGCTCAAATGGAATACTGCCAGGCGGCGGAAGCGCTGAGGCAGCTGATCAGGGAGGAATTTCCAAATGGCAGCAATTGATGAAATTTATCGTTATCTCAATGAAATCGCGCCCTTTTCCACCGCGATGGATTTTGACAACGCGGGCTTTTTAGTAGGCGATGGAAAAACGGAGGTCACGAAGGCTTTGGTAACCCTGGATATCACGGCGCAATCGGTACGCCAGGCACGGGAGAAAGGGGCGCAGCTGATCGTCAGCCATCACCCGGTAATTTTTCATCCCTTGAAGCGCCTGCTGAGCAACAGTGTTCCTTACCTTCTGGCAAAGAAAGGAATCGGGGCGATTTGCGCCCATACCAATCTGGACATGGCGCCGGGAGGCGTCAACGACTGTCTGGCCGCCGCTTTGGGGCTTTCCGGACGGATAGGGGTGGCTTTTTACGGCGAGCTTCCTTGCTGTGTTATGGGAACCCTTGCCCAGCCTATGGAGCCGAAAAGCTTCGCGGCGTTTGTAAAAGAGAGGCTTTCCTGTGAGGGGATACGGTATGTGGCGGGAAACCGTCCGGTGAGGAAAGTGGCTCTATGCTCCGGCGCGGGAGGGGAATTCCTGTTTGACGCCATGGAGAAGGGGGCGGATGCCTTTGTCACCGGGGAGGTAAAGCATCATGAGATTTTGGCCGCGAAGGAAGCTGGTTTGACCCTGGTGGACGGCGGGCATTTCAAGACTGAGGATATTGCCATGGAACCGCTTCGGGAGAGGCTCTCCAGGGCGTTTCCAGGAATTGAATTTTTCCTGGAGGAAAACGCCGGCGACGGCATCCGTTATTTATAGTTCGATGAGTTAGCCGGCGAATGGGATCCGGTCATTGGATAATACCGGCGAATGAAAGGTTCATCATGGGCGCGGAATGCGAAAGTCTGCTGCCGAAAGGGGAGGAAAGCAGACTCGTTCGCCGGGCGCGGCTGGAACCTCACGGGGTATGCCTCGGCTGGTACGCCGGAAAGAAAAGCGGCGCATTGGCTCCGCTTATGAGGAGGAAGCTGTATGGCGCTTGACGGAGCGTTTTTGAGACATTTAAAGAAGGAAATCACAGACCGGGCGCTGGGCGCGCGGGTGGATAAAATCTACCAGCCGAACAAAGAGGAGCTGGTATTTTTGCTGCGGACCCGGCAGGAGGCGTTTAAGCTGCTGCTATCGGCCAGGGCCAACAGTCCTAGAATTCACTTTACCCAATATGCGCCGGAAAACCCTAAGGTTCCGCCTATGTTATGCATGCTGCTGCGAAAACGCCTGTCTGGCGCTAAGCTGGTGGAAGTCAGACAGCCGGGGCTGGAACGGCTATTGTATTTGGATTTTGACGCTGCCAACGAATTAGGGGATAAGGTTCGCTTATCCCTGGTCATCGAGATTATGGGGAAATACAGTAACATTATCCTGGTGGATGGCCAGGGGAAAATCGTGGATGCCTTGAAAAGGGTGGATGAAGAAATGTCATCTCAACGGCTGGTGCAGCCCGGCCTCGCCTATGAGCTGCCGCCAGCCCAGAACAAGCCCTGTATGCTGGAGTGCCAGCCGGAGGAGATTGTCGAGGCTATTGTTCATCAACCGAAGAACCAAAGCCTGAATAAAGGAATCCTAAACGCTTTGCAAGGGCTTTCTCCGGTGGTTTGCCGGGAGATAGAGCATCAGGTGGGCCGGGGACAGGAGCTTTTTACTAGAGATCTGACACAGGAGCAGAGGGAACGGCTTCGGTTCTTTTTGGAGCGGCTGTTTACTACGGTCCGGGATACGGCGGGAGAGCCTTATATGGTAACCAAAATCAAAGGAAAGCCGATGGAGTTTTCCTTTTTGAATATCGTCCAATACGGCACTCTGGCGTCGGTGAGCCGGTGGGAGGATTTTTCTTCTCTGCTGGATGAATTTTATGAGGAGCGGGACCGGCAGGACCGGATGCGGGTAAAAGCGCAGGATCTCCTGCGGCTGCTGGCTAATGCGTCGGAACGCCTCAGCCGAAAGATCAACCTGCAAAGGGGAGAGCTTGCCCGAAGTGAGGACCGGGAGCACCTGCGGGTCTGCGGAGATTTGATCAACGCTAATCTTTACCGCATCGAAAGGGGAAGCGCTTTTGCGGATTTGGAGAACTTCTACGATGAAAATCGTCTGATGCGGGTTAAGCTGGATCCGGCGCTTAACGCTACCCAGAATGCGCAGAAATACTACAAGGAGTACCGCAAGGCCAAAACCGCTCAGCAGGTATTGGGAGAGCAGATCGCGCAGGCGGAGCAGGAGCTTCTGTATGTCGATTCGGTATTCGACTGCCTAAGCCGGGCTCAGAGCGAAAGCGAGCTGAACGAGATCCGCCAGGAACTGCGGGAAGAAGGCTACCTGAAGGCGGTGCGGGATAAAAGAAAGCCGCCGGCGCCTTTGGCTCCTTTGGAGTTTGTGTCCAGCGAGGGATTCCGTATTCTAGTGGGCCGCAATAATCGGCAGAATGATAAACTGACTTTAAAACAAGCCAATAACAATGACATTTGGCTGCATACCAAGAATATCCCCGGTTCCCATACGATCATTGTGACCGGGGGCAGACAGCCAGGCGATGCTACCTTGAAAGAGGCCGCTATGCTGGCGGCGTACCACAGCAGAGCAAAAGACAGCTCCCAGGTGCCGGTGGATTATACTCAGGTCCGTTACGTGAGCAAACCCCAGGGAGCAAAGCCCGGTATGGTTATCTATGTGCATTATCAGACCCTTTTTGTTACGCCTCAGCACGAGCTGACAGAAAAATTAAAAAAACTTTAAAAAGGGGCTTGCAAAATATTTGAAAATATGATATTATAACAAAGCTGTGAAAAACACAGCTTTGTGAAATGGGGTATTAGCTCAGCTGGGAGAGCGCTACACTGGCAGTGTAGAGGTCAGCGGTTCGATCCCGCTATGCTCCACCAACATTCAGTAGGGGAAAGTTTAACTTTCCCCTTGTTCTTGTTCTTATTACAAAAGCCTATTATCTAAGAAAGAAAGCACGCTTTTGAAATAAGCAAAATCACGAACGCTTGTCTATCGAAACCCGTTCCTCCGGCGCATCGGCAGAACCAATGTGTTATTCCAGGTTGAAGCTTATCGCAAGAGGTTGCTGCTTCCGAAGGAAGGTCACGGCATACTGATGTTACGATAGTATCAGTTTCGCAAGCATATAAAGTTAGAAACAGTCGCTATAGAGTGTGCCTGTTTTCATAACTTGTTTGTCAAGGTGCGTTTTTGTGAAAAAACAAACCTGCTACTCTTACCACACATAAGAGTAACAGGCTTGACAAATGAGTATTTATCAGGTTAGAATCTAACCTGTAAATGGCATTTCACAAACCGTAGGAGTAGTCGGTTTACTCTTATGGTGGGGGACGGTTGATTGTTGGAAGCGATCAGCCGTCCAGGAAGTGCTTTTTATTTTTTCTGTGCTTATTATAACACCTTTTTCTGGAAATTCAAACATAAATTTTTAGAAGCGTAACAAATTTATAATATTTGAGAGGACGGGGCAGGTTTTGCCTCGTTTTTTTATTGTTAACTAAAAGAGATAGGCTACGCTGGAAGTTCAGGAAAAGTTTTAGCGTTGCAGAAAAAAGAAGCAGAAAAAGGAAATTAAGAAACAAGTAACAACAGGGGCGATGGAGGAAACATAGAGTCTCACTCTTATGGAAAACTGAAAGAAATACAAGTAGTTCGAATCGAGAAGGAAAAGGGCAAACGGAGCGCGGCAAGTGTCGGTTATTGTTTTATAAACTTTTAGGCATGGACGGTAACAGAACCTTTCGGACGTTTTGCAATATCTACCGACCATATCGGTACATGTTTATTCCTGATTTTAGTAAATACAGATAACGAAATCGTCAAGATTATATAGACACAAAATCTTATATTTGCGTATGATATTGTTTTGCAGCTCGTAATTGATGTTCAAATGGATATCCAGAAAAAATCGGCAAATATGTCATAAAGAATCAACAAATCTTATAAAATGGTTTATGAATAAAACTAGTAGGTATATTTGCTTTTGGAATTTATTAAGAATCAGAATTAATCCAGTTGATGATATCGTCCATGGAAAACTGTAAATGCCCTGTCATTATTTTTACGCAATTTTCTTCATCATGCGATAAAAGGAAATCAACTATTTTTTGGTGATAATAAAAAGCTTTATCACAGTTAACTTGCATACGAAAGGTCTTTAAACGATAATCACGGAAATGGGGGGTTAGCTGTTTTCCAATCGATATTAAAACGGAATTATGTGTAGCTATCATGATTTGCGAATGAAATAATTCGTCGTAATAAGCCAAATCACTTGAAATATTGAACTCATAGGCATTTTTAAACTTTTGATGTGTTTTATAAATATGTTCTAAATCATCCTCTGTAGCACGTTGAACGGCGAGTTTTGCCGATAGGACTTCTAATGCACTTCTTACTTCCATAAGATCATCTAGCTGAGATTTATTATTTTCAAGCCAGTTGGTTACTTGCGCTTTTCCCTCAGGCGTCTTTCTTAGAAGAAAAGTACCACGACCGGGAGTAATCTCAACATACCCTAAAGCTTTCAAAGTTCTCATACCTTCTCGCACTGTAGAGCGTCCAACTTTTAACATATCACACAATTCTTGTTCAGTAGGCATTTTATCGCCTATCTTTACACGATCCGAAGCGATAAACTCCAATAGGCTATCAACAACCTGATCAATAATAGAAGTTTTTTGAATTGGTTTCATAAAACTACTCCTTAACTTAAATATAAGATGTATGTTTATCATACCTTATATTTCCATTAAACACAATACTTTTACAAAATAAAAAATTTATAAACATTATTGACAAATAAAATTATATAGTCTATTATGTAAATATCAAATTCAACATATGGTCTGATGTTTTAAAGGGGGAATATAGTTTGTATTATAGTGTGCTTGATGATATAAACCGATTGCCACTAAATGTAAGAAAATTGGTGCAAGAATTTATGAAGCAAGATATTATTAATAGGCCTTGTGGTAAATATCGATTAGTAGATCAGAGTTATTTTATAATTATGGAGTCCTGTACAAAGGACCCGGAGAAATTGAATTTTGAGGCACATAGCAAATATGGTGATATCCAAATCGTACTATCGGGTAGCGAGATCATAGAATATCTTCCTGGAGATGCCGAGGTTGTTTTGAAGGAAGATAGATTGGAAAAAGATGATGTAGCATTTTATACGAGTGCTGATACTAGTGTCCCATTATTGCTAAAACCTGGTAGAGTAGCAGTATTTTATCCAGGAGAATTACATAAACCGGGTTGTAATAGTCCAAGAAAGGAGACGGTTCGAAAAGCGGTTATTAAATTTTAAACGATTCTATTTATGATGGCTTAAGAGAAGGAGGTATCACATGGTTATTGACTGCCACGCTCACGTAACTGCACCACAGCAGTTATGGGCCTATCGGGCGTTGCTGTTGGCAAATCGTGGAGTAGATGGCCCGAAAAAAGTAGAAATGACAGATGAAGAGATTCAGCGCAGTTTGGAATATCCGGAAATTGGGGCAAAGGGACATTTAGAATTATTAAAAGAGCAACACATAGATTTGCAATTAACATCGCCCAGGCCATTTCATCTAATGCATAGCGAAAGACCGGAAAAGTTGATTCATTGGTTTTTGGAAGAGGAGCATAATTATATTAGCAGGCTCTGCAAATTATATCCTGAAACCTTTCGGGGTATAGCTGCTCTTCCTCAATGTGCAGGAGAACCTATTAGTAGCGCGTTGCCAGAGTTGGAAAGAGCAGTAAAAGAACTAGGATTTGTGGGATGTCTCATTAATCCGGATCCATATGAGAACACGATACTAGGCGAAACTCCACCAATGGGAGATCCTTATTGGTACCCATTGTATGAAAAAATGGTTGAACTGGATATTCCTGGCTTTATTCATGCTACGACGTCTAAATCGCCTCGATGTGGGTATAGTATCCATATGATTAACGAAGAATCAATTGCGATAATCAGTCTTCTTCAGTCAACCGTTTTTGAAGATTTTCCCACACTAAAGTTAATAGTACCACATGGTGGTGGTGCAATTCCCTATCAAATTGGCAGATTTGAGGCTGAAAGCATAAAAAAGCATTGGAATTCTCGATTTAGCGAACGTCTAAGGAGGCTCTATTTTGACACAGTTTTATATACGAAAGAATCAATAGAATTCTTAATTAAAACAGTGGGCTATGATAGATGCTTATTTGGCACAGAGTGTCCCGGAGTTGGTGCAGTAGTAGACCAAAGGCTGGGAAGATCCTTAGATGATTTGGTACCGGTCATTCATGAGATCAATTTTCTTTCTAAGGCAGAGAAAAATGCGATTTTATCTGAAAACAGCAGGCTGTTATTTAAATTAAATTGATGCCAAAAAATTTTTTAGTCTTATTCATCATACAATCTTATGTTTTAAGAGAAAGGATAAAATATAATGGGAAATATAGGAAAGAAATTAGGCTATATTGTAGCTCCGTTGCTAACCCCCTTCTACCGGGATTCAGGAGAAGTGAATTATGATATGGCAAAACAGCTTACAGAACATCTCATCAGCGATAACTTGTGTGATTCTATTATTGTTGGGGGCTCTACCGGTGAATTTTCAACGATGTCTTATGAGGAAAGGGTGAAGATGCTACATACGGTTAAGGAAGCCTGTGCGAATCGCATACCTCTTGTTGCAGGGACTGGTGCTCCATCGACTCGTGAAGCCATTGCGTTAACACAAGAAGCAGAAAAAATGGGCTATGACGCAGTGCTTGTTGTAGGCCCTTATTACTGCAATCCCACTCAGGAAGGAATTTATGAGCATTTCAAAGCAATTGCAGAGAGCACTAATTTGCCGATACTGTTATATAATATTCCTATTTTTACTAATTTAAACATCAAACCTGAAACTGTCGGACGGTTATCTAAAATCCCGAACATTGTTGGTATCAAGGATGAGGCGGGATTAAATCCGACACAGATGACGGAATACCGGTTGGCAACTTATCCGGAATTTGTAATTTATAATGGCGATGATATTATGATTTTGTGTGGACTTGCTCAAGGAGCCGCTGGTGTAGTCAGCGGCGGAGCTCATGTAATTGGCCATATCATTCGAAAAATGATTAATGCATTTGTAGATGGAAGAATTGAAGAAGCTAAAAAAATTCATTATGAAATTTATCCGTTTTTTAAAGGGGTATGTCAAAACGGGAGAATTAATCCCCAACCGATCTTAAAAGAGGCCGTAGCCCTTTGCGGGTACGATCTGGGATATGCCAGACAACCTCTGGATCATGCGACTCCAGAAGAAATTGAATACATCAGACAACAGTTACTGCGTTTGGGCGTATTGGAATAAAAGGTGGGTAATGTGATGAATTTAAAAGCGTATTATGAGAAATCAAAAAACATTCCTATTTTACGTGAGGTAGACGTTTTGGTTGCCGGGGGTGGCACGGCAGGAATGATAGCAGGTTTGGCTGCAGCAAGAGCAGGTGCCAATACGTTGGTTTTGGAAAGATTAAATTGTTTGGGAGGAAATTTTACCGCAGGATTAATGACCACCACGTGGACTTTCAACGATCAGAAGAAGCTCGTTGTAAAAGGAATTCCTTTGGAGCTGATTAATCGATTGGAAGAAGCTGGCGGAACAATTAAGGGCGATAAATCTACAGAAACTTTTGTCAATTACGATACGGAAATGGCAAAATTCATTATTTTCGACATGTATGAAAAAGAAAAAAATCTTGATGTGCTTTTTTATACTTGGGTGTGTGATACGATTGTCGAGGATAATATAGTACGCGGTGTTATCATTGAGAGCAAATCTGGCCGTCAAGTTGTTTTAGCGAAAACAGTTATAGACTGCACAGGAGATGCTGATGTTGCTGCCCGTGGAGGCGCTGACTATCAAAAGGCATCAAAAGAACACTTACATCCAGTCAGTCTTCTGGGAAAGGTCGGCGGTGTAGACTCAAAACAGCTTGAGGATTATTACCGCGAGCATCCTGATCAGATTGGAGACTTTTTGCGGGGATCTCCCTATGCAGGATTTCATAGTTTTCGCTTAAATAAAGAGCTTCAGGGTGTCGATTTGCCAGAAGAATTGGAGTATTTAAGAGACTGGTTTCTCTTATACTATTCAACACCCCACAAAAATGAGTTTATCATTAATATGACCGGTGAAACAGGGATTGACGGAACAAATGTAGAAGATGTTTCCAGAGCGGAAAGGATTGCCAGAAAGCGTCTACAACAGGCTTTGGGAGTTTTTCAAAAATATATGCCTGGATTTGAAAATGCCTATTTTACCACTACGGCGTCTACTCTTGGCGTACGGGAAACCCGGCGAATTGTCGGTACACATATCCTAAATAAAGACGATGTCCTCAGTAACCGCAAGTGGGATGACGCGGTTTGTAGTTATCATGCACCGGTTGCAATTCATACTGCTGATGGAAAGAACATTGACTTTATTGATATGAAGCCCGGAACATCCTATGATATTCCTTATGGTTGCCTTTTGCCTAAATCTTTGGATGGTATCATTGTTGCCGGCAGATGTATCAGTGTAGAGGCGGATATCATTGGAACGATACGCAATATGACTAGTTGTTTGGCAATGGGACAGGCTGCGGGCGTGGCAGCTGCTTTGGCTAGCCAAAAGGGGATTCTCCCGAGAAATATCCAACCCAAAGAGCTGGAAACAGCCCTATTAAATCAAGGCGTTTATTTAGAAGGAAGATAAAGTTAAGGAGGAAAAGACAAATGTGGAAAAAATTTTTAGGAGTAATTTTAAGCGTTTCTATGGCATTAACATTATTTGGCTGCGGAACTTCTCAGCAGGAAAATTCCTCAGGACAAGACAGCCAAGGGCAGGAAACTACTTCCAATGGTGAAATTGATTCGTCAGAACAAAAAGAATTGCGCTTTTTGTGGTGGGGTTCTCAGCGTCGAAATGATTTAACATTAGATGCAATTTCTGTTTTTGAAGAAAAAAATCCTGATATTAAAATTTCTCCCGAATATACCAGTTACGAAACTTATTTTGATAAACTTACCACTCAAGTGGCGGGAGGAAATGCTCCGGATATTATTCAGATGGACTTAGCCTGGATGGATGCATTTACACAAGACGAAGTGCTGCTTAATTTGGACCCTTATATCGAAAGCGGTGCTTTGAGTATGGAAAATGTAGAAGAGGCCGCCATCACATCCGCTACTTTTAATGATTCAGTTTATGGAGTGACAGCGGGATTCATTGCCCTAGGTATTATCTATAATTCAACAGTATTTGAAGAATTAGGAATTCCGGAACCAGATCCTAATTGGACTTGGACAGATTTTGCTGATATTGCAGCCGAAATTTCAGAAAAAAAAGGCGATAATTATTATGGGACTTTGGATGGCTCTTTAATGGTTCCTACTGCATTTACTCTTGAAGTTTTTGTTAGACAACAGGGACGCTCTCTATTTGATGGCCGTAAAATTGGAGCAACAAGAGATGATCTTATCAAATGGTTTACCATGTGGGAAGAAATGAGACAAAGTGGTGGAGCTACTTCTGCAGAGTTTACTGCCAATTCTACATGGGCAATAGAGACTCGTCCTATTACAACAGGCAGTGCGGCGATGGATTTCGATGTACAAAATAAATTAGAGGCTTACCAGGCGGCTATGCAAAATCCAGATGATGTTCTTAAAATTGCGCCATTTCCTCATGATGAAAATGAAGTCAAGAATGGAACCAATGTCCGCGCAGGAATTATTATGAGTGGAAATGCTAAAACAAATTATCCTGATGAGGTAGTAAAATTCTTGTCTTTTATTCAGAATGATCCTGATTGTGCAAAAACTCTTAGTGTAGATCGCGGTGTACCGGTTAATACAGAAATGCAAGAGCTTTTGAAACCGGAGCTATCCGAGCTGGATACGATAGGATCTGATTTTGTAGAATATACACTTGAAACAATGAGTCCTATCGATCCTCCCTATCCTGCAGGCTATGCAGAAGTAGAGAAAAAATTAACTACCACAAGCCAAACTATCGCATATGGGCAAATGTCGATTCCTGATGCCGTAGATCAGTTTATTGAAGAAGCTAATCAGATTTTAGAAAACGCAATTCAGTAATCCCTAAAATATGGAAGACGGATTTTATCCGTCTTCCATATTAAAAATTTTGCAAGCGGCAAAATTTTAGTTGATTATTTTTGATGCCTATTTATTAAAAAGGGTTGATAATAAAATGAAGCAGAAAGCAAAAGTGAAATATTCGCAAAATAAAACAGCACTGTTTTTTCTGTGGCCCTGGATCTTGGGCCTTATCATTTTTACAATTGGACCAATGTTAATATCCCTTTACTATTCTTTCACAGAATATAATTTGTTAAGCGCACCAAGGTGGATTGGTTTAGAAAACTATAAGACAATGTTTTTCGGGGATCCATTATTTCTTACCTCTCTTACGATTACACTAAAATATGTGGTAATAGCGGTTCCTCTCAAACTATTGGCAGCTTTAGGGGTGGCGCTTTTATTGGAGAAAGGGAAACGGGGTCTAGGTATATATCGAACGATCTATTATATTCCGTCCTTATTGGGCGCAAGTGTAGCTGTTGCCATGCTTTGGCGCCAAATATTTGGTATTAATGGATTAATAAATCAACTGCTTTCATCTATATTCGGAATGCAGGGACTTCCTAACTGGGTGGGCAATCCTGATTATGCCCTATATACTTTGATTATTCTCTTCTTTTGGCAATTTGGTTCACCTATGATTATTTTTCTTGCAAGTTTAAAGCAAGTGCCTACAGAATATTATGAGGCTGCTTTAGTGGATGGAGCCGGTTGTCTTAAAAGATTTTGGCATATTACTTTACCAGAAATTTCACCTATCATATTTTTTAACTTAATTATGCAGATGATAACAGCTTTTCAGTCGTTTACTTCTGCTTATGTCATTAGTAATGGAACCGGGGGACCGGTAAACTCTACAATGCTATATTCTTTATATTTGTACCAAAAAGCCTTTTCATTTCAACAGATGGGGTATGCTTCAGCGATGGCTTGGGTGCTCCTCATTATCATTGGAGTAATTACATTACTGATTTTCCGATCTAGCAGGTTGTGGGTGCATTATTCGGATGGGGGAATTTAATATGCGTACATCAACTGTGAAATCTATTTTAAAGCATTTGATAGTTATTGTTATAGGATTTGTTTCGTTGTACCCAGTTCTTTGGATGATAGGAAGCTCTTTTAAGCCGAACTCTATGATTTTTTCTGAGACATGGTTTTGGCCTCAGATATGGACTCTCGACAATTATATCAATGGAATGAGGGGTACGCAAGGAAGTCCATTTTATATTTATATAACAAATTCTATTATCATTTCGTTGGGTGCTGTGATAGGTTCGGTAATTTCCTGTTCTTTTGCTGGATATGCTATTGCTAGATTGAATTTTCGTTTTAAAAAGATTGCTTTTGGAATTATGATGGCAACTATTATGTTACCAGTTCATGTAAAACTAATTCCTCAATATATTATGTTTAATCAGCTAGGATGGATTGATACCTTTTTACCTATTGTACTCCCTAAATTTTTTGCAGTAGAAGGTTTTTTTACATTTTTAATTATTCAGTTTATACGCGGCATTCCAAAAGATTTAGACGAGGCAGCTACCATTGATGGCTGTGGTAACATCCGTATTTATTGGAGCATTATTATGCCTTTGTCTAAGCCGGCACTAATTACTACAGCAATTTATGCATTTTTATGGACATGGGATGACTTTTTAAGTCAATTAATTTTTCTTAGCAATAACAGATTATATACTGTTCCTCTTGGGCTACGCTTATTTTTAGACTCAAGTTCGCAATCAGATTGGGGAGCTATGTTTGCAATGTCAGTTATATCATTATTACCATGTCTTATTATTTTTGCACTTTGCCAGAAGCATTTTGTACAAGGAGTTGCTACAACTGGCATGAAAGGATGACTTAATTGTCTTAAAGTTTAATTAAAAATGGTCATTCCCTAGGATATCAAATACTAGGAATTAAACCTTAAAAAATACTGGTAGACACTTACGTGCCTACCAGTATTTTTTATAGGTAAGAAATAGTAATCTATTAAAAAACAATCAAAGATATGCTAAGAAATTCCGTCCAATTGGATTTTCAAGCATTTTCAGCTAAAATTTTTGATTTTCTTCATCGGAAATATCTAATAAAAAATCTGTAGATACATGGTAAATAGCAGAGAGCATTTTTAAAACGCCAAGCGACGGTTCGGCCCGTCCTGTTTCGTAATAAGCATAGGTAGAGCGGTTAACATCTAAAATTTTTGCGATTTCGCTTTGGGTATAATTGTGATATACCCGAAGCATTTTTAATTTTTGGTTTAGGTTTTCAATCTTAGGATATCTTTTTCTCATGTAAAAACCCTCCTTATGATATATAACTTAAAAGAAACCAAAATACAACTGATTCTGGCTCTATTATACAACTGAAATGGGAAATATAATAGTAGCAAGATAGGTGATATTAAATGGACGTTACCCAAAAACTCATGCTGATTTTAGAAGATAGAGGCTGGGCGGAATATCGTTTGGCCAAAGAATCGAATTTACCTCATTCCACTGTTTTAAATATTTTCCAGAGGAACAATCAGCCGTCTATTTCTACATTGGAAGCCATGTGCAATGGTTTGGGCATAACATTAGCTCAATTTTTTACAGAAGATGAATCGTTGGTAATGCTTACGGAAGAACAGAAAGAAATACTGGAAAAATATGAAGCACTATCGAAAGCCCAAAAAGAAATGATAGTTGATTTATTAAATGTCATGTTCCGTCATTTTGAAAAATGCTGAAAATAAAAGTAAAAGCGAGGCGAATTTCGCCTCGCTTTTTTTGTAAAAAAGCAAAAAAGTCCAGTAATCATGCGAAAAATTCAACTTGTTGTCAGCGAGGCAACAAGTTGTTTTTCTATACTGAGGACATATTATTCTACAGGATCGGTCAAAATCGGCACCGCCGATTTTGAGTAAATAGGGTTATCTAATAAAATCGTCAAGATGATATCCACGCAAAATTTTATATTTGCGTGTAATATCGTTCTGTAACTTGTAATTGACATTCATATGGATATCCAGCAAAAAATCAGCGGACACACCATAAAGAATAGATAATTTTTTTAATGCAAACAGGGAAGGTTCGGTTTCTCCGGTTTCGTATCGGGTATAACTTGACCTTTCAATTCCTAAATAATCTGCAAGCTGATTCTGAGAGTAACCTCTTGATTCTCTGAAAGCTTTTAATTTCTGTGTCAGGCCAGAGATTTCAATTTTTTTCTTCATAAGTTTCTCCTCCTAAACAGTAGTGATTTTAATATTCATAAATGTTTTACAGTTTATATAAATTTATTTCAGTTAGTTAAAGTGTAAATTGGCAATACAGAATTGTCAATAAAAAAGGTGGATATTTTTAACTGTTATACATAAACAGTAACTGAATGACTTTATTTTAATTGCAGGCGAAACAGATATACTAACTTTATAAGAATCAAAAAATACAAGAGGTATTCTAAGTGAATGAGAAATTTAATAAGAAAGCGGTAGGCAGCAGGTTTAAGCAGTATCGCGAACAAAGCGGGTTAACCCAGGAAACCCTGGCTGAAAAGGTTGGATTATCACCTAATTATATATCTGCAATCGAGCGCGGTGTTAATTTTCCCAGTCTGGAAAAGCTGATATTGATTATCAACGAAATCGGCGCGACTGCGGATCAGATTTTTACGGACGTTATCAAAAATACTTATCAAACCAGAGCTTCATTTTTATCGGAAAAGGTGGAATCTTTACCTTTTGACGAACAGCAGCGTATTTTTGCGGTAGTGGAAACGATGATTTTAGAGGCATATAAACGACTTTGATATAGGGGGGATAACAAATGACAGACAAAGAAATGCTGGAAGCTGTACGGGCTATCATGAAAGAAGAATTAGAGCCGGTAAAAGAGGATATCTCTAGTTTAAAGGAAGATACGGCAGCTCTAAAGACTGATGTTGCCACACTTAAAACTGATGTGTCTGGCCTAAAGGAAGATACGGCGGTTCTAAAGACTGATGTTGCCACACTTAAAACCGATGTGTCCAGCCTGAAAGAAGATACGGCGGCTCTAAAGACCGATGTTGCCGTACTTAAAACCGATGTGTCCAGCCTGAAAGAAGATACGGCGATTTTAAAGGAAGAATCTAGTATCACGCGCACAGCGGTTAACAAGCTTCTGGATTGGGCTGACGATGCCAGTATTCAGATCGTCCCCTTATTCAAAAAAGCGAAATAAATTCACTGCCGGGAACCAGTTTCCCGGCTTTTATTTTTGCGTCCGCATTTCAGCGGGAGCAGCGCGGGCATATATTTCTGCAGATTGCGGAGAGAAAAGAAAGGAGAAGGGTTTCAAAGAGGGTATGAGAAAAGATGCAGGATAAAGACTTGTATCCAAAAAGGATCCAAGTCACACACAAATGCAGGCAGAGCCTGCATTTTAAGAAAATATTTTTTGTATACAAAATAGGTGCCTTTGTATACAAAATGTGATTCAAAAGCTGCCACAAATCCCGTCGCTATGGGAAAAATTAGTGTTTCAAGATTTGTATACAACATAAAAGGGACGGACTTTCCCCCTAAAAAGTGGTGTACTGGAAAAGCCTCTGAACGGCGTTTAAAGACGTTTTTTATAAAGAAAGGAAAAAAGGGACCTTCATTGGTACAAAAAAGTGCTGTAAAGCCAGTTGAGTGCTGCTTTAAGCCATGCAAGGACATATCAAGGATTCAAAATAACCGGGAGAGCTGGTATACCTTTCAAATTCGTCCAAATCGTAGGACGACGGAACTTCCGGTTCGGGGAGCATGGCGGGTTCTGCGGTATATAAAGCGGAAAGAAGGTAACGCCGCAGATGGAGAATAGTTTTTCTGTGACGGGAAACAGAGCGGCAGACGGACATAACATGCGCGTCTGTGAGGGAAAGGAAGCGATCCCGCACCAAAGGGCGGGATACCATTTGCTTCCTGTTCAGCTTTACAGTAGAAGCAGAGGAAAGACACGTTTCTGTTATTACCTCTAAAATCGCTTTCAAAACGGAAGGATCGGCGCCTTGCTGCAGGAGATTATCAAATTTAATTTTCTTTTTCATTTCGTCCACAAACTTTTCTTTATCAGACACAACAGTTTGTTCAGTATTTAGTAAATCAGTATTTGGTATATCAGTATTTAGTAGTTGCTGTTTTTCTGCATGGTGGTTTTCTGAATACGGGTTTTCCGGAAGCAGGTTTTCGGCCTGCTTTTTTTCTGCTTTCGGGTTTCCCGAAAACAGAGTTTGCATCATTTCTTCCTTTGAGATTCCCTGAGCTGGCGTACCGTCAAGATTAAAATACTCTGTTTTTCCGCTGTCATAGGTGACGCAGCACAGGTCTAAAAGGTACTCTACTTTTACGCAGCGACGACCTTCGGGCTGGGGTTCCTCATAGATATCTGTTTGGTAGTGGTGAATTTTTCCGTTTTTTCTCACCGGATATTTTACCCAATATCCCAATTCTATCAATTCCCGTATCCCGGAATAGACGCTTTCCCGCCCGTCTGTATGAGAATTAATGATTTTCCAATCGTCTGGCTTTGATAAAATGAAAGAGTGAAGGCCGACGGCTTTAAGGCTTAACCGTCTATCATCGAAATGCAAATTGCACATAGTGGTGTAATTTTTGTTTTTATGAACTCGGAAAATAGTTTCTGTATTGAACATAAGTAAAAACCTGCTTTCTTAAAAATTTGATAAAAAAAGCAGGCCGGTTTTTCCGGCCTGCTTTTAGGAGTAGCTATTAAATTGTTTTTTCTGTGCTGGCGGCTCATAATCTGTTTCTAAAATAAATGGTTCTGGATTATGGGTCATAAACCGTTGGTGAACCGAGCCGATTAGCGTCTCTCGGCTTGCATACCGAATAGGCTTTAAAGGCTGGGAAGGAATATTGAAAGGCTGATTTAATATAATATTCCAATCGGAATACCGCTTTAGCGTGGTGTGCATAGGGTGATTTCTGGTTTTTAAAAATATCCATTCTCCCATAGGCAGCGTTCGTATTTCGTCCGGTGTCATAAGAGGCCGGGCAATCATTTGAAGGCTTTGATTGCTCCCTTTTCGGCCGCTTCCAGAGCTGGAACCGGTTGACACGCTGCCGGATAAAACCGTTTGATTTCCAAGCGATTTAGACAATTCCTCCGCAGCTGGCGAAAGGGGAGAGAGACCGCCGAAAATAATATTTTGGCAGCACTCCTTGATGGTTTCCGCACCATAACGGCCATAGTTTTCTTCTAACTGGGAAAGGGATTGGATAATAGGAACCTGCAGAATGTTTCTGCTTCTGCCCGCCGAAAACATAGCCTCCGCGTCGGGGAACGCAGGCATCGTTCCATACTCGTCAAGGAAAAAATACATTCTGCGGTCTAATCTGTTTCCATGATGATTGGCAAATTCGATACATTCATCATAGAGTTGCTTAATGATTAACGGAACCAAAAATTGCTTTGACTTATCGGCTTCTGGGAATACAATGAAAACAGCGGATTTTTCCGTACAAAGCTTTTCCGTATCCAGGCCGTTGTCAAAGCACATTAACTGTTCTATTTCCGAATCAATGAAGGACAATAACCGGCTGATCGCCGTCGATATCACAGAGGCCATGCTTTCATCGGGTGCGGCTAAGGCTGCTCCTGCCAGCCATTTCGCTTTGTGTTCCGGTGGAAGCTGCCGCATGAGCTTATGGAAATAGG
>OBYQ01001023.1_pt1 | contig 17059 bp, 21 predicted proteins | sample 1538221 | NCBI WGS metagenome assembly OBYQ01 (sample SAMEA2580200, study PRJEB22360) | human gut metagenome | biome: human gut; feature: human-associated habitat; material: faeces | place: Denmark | collected 2008/2010
TTGATTTCATACAGATCGGCGCCGGCGGCTTTGGCCAGGCTTTGGGCGGCCCGGGCAGTTGTGCCGCTGGCAGAAAAATAGGCGACTAATACGTTGCTCATGACCATTTCTCCTTTAAATATATTTCACGGTTTCGGAAAGCTCCTTGCGCTGGCTGTGATTCGCCAGAGGGCTGGCGCCCTCCGCTGCATACCCCAAGTCCAACAGCATCAGAACCTCCTCGTTTTCGGGCAAATGCAATTCCTTTGCCGCCGCTTCCGGGTCGAAGAAGTTGATCCAGCAACTCTCCACGCCGGCCGCTTTGGCGGCAAGCAGCATATGAGTGGCTACGATGGTCGCATCTTCTACGCCGGAATCGCGTTTTCCTCCCGGATATACAAAGACGTTTTCCCTATCGAACGCCACGAGCAGTACCGTGCCGGCGCCGTACCGGCAGGGAGTGATCCGGTCGATTTTCTCCAGCCCCTCGTCTGACTGCACCACATAGATTTTCTGCTCCTGCAGATTTTTAGCCGTTGGGGCCAGCCGCCCCGCCTCCAAAATAGCATCCAACTGCTCTTTTCTGATTTTTCTTCCATCAAATTTCTTGCAGGAATACCGCTTTTTCAGCACTTCCATAAAATCCATAGACGTACCTCCACCTTTCCCTGTCATGTAAATGAGGCGTTTTTTCATATCGGCTGCGCACTCTTCCCATTGAACTCTGCCAGTATTATTTTTATTGCCCTGCTGCCTCCAGGGCAAGGCCGTCAATCCAGTCCGCCAACGTCTCACGGGCAGCTCCCGCACTGAATCGCTCGCCGTCCAGCCAGCTGCCGCTGCCGGCCTGCTCCGCTAAAATTTCGGCGCTGGAACCGATCCCGCTGCCGCCGGAAGTGCAGAACGGGATAATGGTCAGCCCGTCAAAATCATAGCTCTCCGCGAAGGTGCTCAAAATCCGCGGGGCCTGTCCGTGCCAGATCGGGTACCCCAGGTACAGCACGGCATATTCGCTGATCGAAATAGCTTCGCTGCTGATCTCGGGCCGGGCGTCCGGATCGTCCATTTCCAGTGAGGTGCGGCTCTGACTGTCGCTATAATCCAAATCCTCGTCGGTATACGGCTCAGCCGGGATAATTTCATAGAGATCGCCGCCCGTAAGCCCGGCGATCTGTTCCGCTATCCCTTTGGTATTACCGGTAGCAGAGAAATACGCCACTAAAACCTTTCCTCCTTCTGCCGGCGATTCAGCGTCTTGGCTTTCCCCGAGAGAACTCTGTGATTCATCCACCGGCCGGGAGGAGGAATTGCCCGCAGATGGGGTATCGGTATCACTGCCCTGTCCGCCGCAAGCCGTCAGGGCAAACAGCATCGTGAGCGCACATAAAAAAGAAATTCCTTTTTTCATTTTGATACCCTCCGTTCTTTTTGATGTTCTTACGGCGAAAAGCTTTGCAGCAGCCTTACCGCAAAGGGCTTCACCAGTTCATAAATGGAATGGCTGATAAAATGGACATGCGCCATCTTCATGGCTTGGATCTGTTTTTCGGTATGGGATGTATACGGATAAACGCCGAACAGAAACGGAAACAGGGCATACAAAAATTCCTGAATATTGTCTGCCGTCATGGAGGGGAAAAACCTTTCCAGGCAGCACGTGACAGCCTGCAGCGCGTTTGCATAGGACTTTTTGAAGTCCGCCAGATTTTCCAGACGGCTGTTGACCTCCATATCGTAAATGTTCATGGACATCAGTTTGAGCATACATCCCCGTTTTTCCAGCGAACGGGCCAGTTTGTCTGCAAATTCCTCCGCAGACAGCTTTCCATACTGCCGGGAAATCCCGTTCAGATCCTCCGTCCATGCCTCGTGTTCCCGCCGGAGCAGGGCCAGGAAGATCTCCTCCTTGCTGTGATAATAGTTGTAAATGGAGGTGCGGGTAAACGAGGTTTTCTCCCCGATATCCCGGATGGTGATATCTCGAAAGCTCTTGGTCTCGTAGAGGGAAGCGCAGGCGTCGATGATCTCTTCTTTTCTGGCGTTGGTCAGTTCTTCGGAGCCTTTGGGCATAAGGCTGCCTCCTTCCTTCAGGGCACGGCTTTTTATGCCAGACTCTCCTTCAAAATATCCACAATCTCATCATGATCCAGTACCTTGTACCCGCCGTTCATGATGAGAGTCCCGCCGGCGATGCCTTCGATCATCTCCGGCGTGGCGCCCAGCTCGGAGATATTCATCACCAGCCCAAGTTCCTTCATCCAGCTTTCCATGGCGGCAAGCCCCTCTTTCGCTATCTGCTCATCGGATTTGCCTGCGGTGTTCACATCCCACACATAGACGGCGAAGCGTTTGAATTTCTGTACGCCGAAGGGCAGGATATGCCGGTAGTATGGCAGCGAGACAGCAGCCAGGGTCATGCCGTGGGTGGCGTTGGTGTAGGCGCCGACCGACTGCCCCAGCATATGCACCATCCAATCGGTGGATTTTCCACGGGAAACTAGGGTGTTCAACGCCCAGGTGGCCGCCCACATGAGATTGCTGCGGGCTTCATAGTTCTGTGGATCCTTATTGGCGATGCGGCTGGCATGGATGACCGAGCGCATCAGCCCCTCGCTGATGTAGTCGCTCACATTGTCGTCCTCGCCGGAAAAATACTGCTCGCAGATGTGGTTGAAAATGTCATAGATGCCCGCCGCCATCTGGTAATGAGGCAGAGTCAGGGTATATTGCGGGTTCAGGATAGCGAACCGCGGCATAATTTTTTCGTCGGCAAACACATGGCCGATCTTCTGATGGGTATGGGGATTGGTGATCACCGCGCCGGCGTTCATCTCGGAGCCGGTGCCCACCATGGTCAGCACACAGCCCACCGGCAGGGTCTCGCAGGCCGGTTCCTCAAAACGGGTGTAATACTTCTCCCAGGGATCCTCGTCGCAGTTCACCGAAACGGATACCGCCTTGGCGTAATCGCACACCGAGCCGCCGCCGACCGCCAGCAGCAGATCGGCTTTATGCCTCCGGGCAGTCTCCACGCCCCCATAGAGCTTATCCACCGTGGGGTTGGGCATGACGCCGGAAATCTCAGCCACATTTTTGCCGTTGTCCTTCAAAATTTTGATAACCTCGTCATAAATCCCGTTTTTCTTGATAGAACCGCCGCCATAGATCAGCACGACGTTTTTGCCGTACTTCGGCAGTTCGGTGTTGAGGCCGTTCAGTGCGTCCTCGCCGAAATACAGCTTGGTCGGGTTACAATACGTAAAATTGCCAAACATGAAAATATTCTCCTTTTGAGTGGTTTTTCTAAGCCGTTTTCTTTATTCTGACACAGTGTTATTGCTTGTAGTATACCGCTATTCTGACGCCGTGTCAATACCTATCCGCTTCTTCACGATCTGTCAATTCCCGCCAAGCCCTGTCGCTGTCCATCACCAACGAGGATATATTGCTTCCTTGCCGTACAACACCGGCGACGTCCATATAGACTTTGTAAACAAATAATCCTGCTGTGACTGAAATGTCCTAAGATTTTGCCCCCGACCGACAGCCAATTGTTCGTATAGGTGCGACGCTGCATATGGAAATGGACAAAGAAACGCCCTGCAAGAGCCCAATCTCTTGCAGGGTAAAATTTTAAGAATTCATAAACCGAAATCCTTTTCTGTTTGAGGTGACGGAACGACAAAAGCAATAACACAAATTCAAATCGGAACAACGTGTATCCTGTTTCCATGTTCCCCTATCAAGCGGACTAAATCTTCTGCTTTCAGCCACACCGTTGCGGTGTTATCGTTCGGGTGAACGCCGATCAGTCCAGACTCTTCGAAAAAATCTCTATCGAGAAAAACGGTGACTTTTCTTTCTTCATCATTCAGTACGCCAAGCGGCGTTACTGAACCAGCAGTCAGTCCTAACAGCTTCATCAAATCCTCTTCGGAAGCAAAACTTAAAGGGCGGGTTTGATTTGCTTTCCGAAATTCCTTCAAGGCTACTCGTTTATCTCCTTTCACCGTAATCAGATAGTAGTTCCGTTTTTTGTCATCACGGACAAAAAGGTTTTTAGCGTCGGCTTCCGGGTATGGGATCTCAATTTCGGCCAGCTCCGCCATGTTATAGACTGCTTTGTGCTCGGTGATTTCATGCCATATATTCTTTTCCTTCAGGAAGCTGTAAATTTCCTTCTTATTCATGTTTTTAAATCCTCGCTTTTAATCGAACTGCGTTTTCCAGTTTTCGTTGTAATATGCGTCAAAGCACATCTGGATTTGTTCTGCTGTGGTTTTTTCCGTTGCAAGATTATCCGGCAGCTTTTCCCGGCCGAAATATCCGGTTTCCGTTGTTTCGACATTTTCAACGAAAGAGCCGCCGGTTTTTCTGCATAAAACAAATAGTTTGATAACGCCGTAAGCATAATTTCGCACATTGTGCAGCCGCCAGTCCTGAACGGCAATCGTTTTTCCGGCTGTCACATCCAAGCCGGTTTCTTCCTTGACTTCCTTTATCACATTGGAAGCCACCGACTGATCCACATCGCACCAGCCGCCGGGGAGCGACCATGTGCCGTTCTTCTCATGTACGAGCAGAATTTTTCCGCCCTGAAAAATCGCCGCCCTCGTATCGATTTTTGGTGTTTGATAACCGCTTTCATTACAAAACAGGTCTTTCACCGTATCGACAGGAATGTCGGCTCGTTCCACAACCATTTCAGCCGCAATGTGCCGCAGCTGTTCATACCGTTCTCTGTCATAGGAGTCATGCCCATATTTCAACCCTGCCTGCGCAATGCTCTGTATTTTGACTGCCCATTCCAGTATTTTATCGTTCATAGCTCTCCTCTGTAAATCGCAGGACCGGCGCCTGTTGATTTTTATGCTCGCCGATCAGTTTCTCCATCCAAATCATATTGTACCATCGGCCGAATTTATATCCGCACTTTTGAAATTTACCCACCTTGGTATAGCCGAGATGCGCATGAAAATCAGCGCTGTTTGTGGTTAGATATTCGTCTTCGGTTTCGGGATAGGCGATACAGGCGTACAGGTTCAAAATTCCCATTTTGCGCAGTTTTTCTTCCAAAGCCTCATAGAGCCGCCGCCCCATACCGTGTTTTCTCGTATCTTTGTCCAGATAAACCGTTACCTCGCACGACCAATCGTAAGCGGCCCTGCCGACAAACGCCCCCGCATACGCATAGCCCTGAATTACGCCGTCCTGTTCTATTACAATATACGGATAGCGTCGCATCGTCTGTTCCATGCGCTGCCGGAACTCGGTAAGAGACGGGATGTCATATTCAAATGTAATGGCGGGCAAAATGGGTTGTTTTTTTTAAAGAGTAACCATAGATCTCCACAAGCCGTTCTGCATCGGTTATTTCTGCATTCCGAATGTTTATCATACTCTTGCCTCATTTCCTTGCTTTCAATTCGGCAGCTGCCGCATAGTGCCGAATGTTAAATTCCATGGGTGCTATTTGCTCAAGGAGCTTTTTGTGTTCCTGTTCCCACGCTAGGATTTCTGCACTGGTAAGGGAAGCGCCGGTACCCCGGCGCGCTTTCATTCGCCCATTCCAGCTGCCACGGGTGAACGGCACTTGCAACGAATATTCATCGTGGTACACGAGGTCAAATTTTTCTGTATGGCAAGCCGGTATTTCGATAGGAGGTATGGGTTCTCCTGCTCCGCTCCAGCTTGGATTATACTTCAGCACAAGCCTTTCACTGGCTCCCGCAATCTCATCTTCAAAAGGCAGCCATGCCATACACAATACCAAAAGGCTCCCGTTGGACTTTAACATCCGAAACAGCTTCGGCATAATTTGCGCATGGTCAAAATGCCAAAAGCATTGACAGGCCGTAATAACGTCAAAGGATTCATCGGGAAAGGCAAGCTTTTCTGCCGGAACGGCATAATACTCGATTTTCATTCCTTCGGAAAGGGCGGCTTGCGCAATCTGATTTTCGGAAATATCCGCTGCCGTTTTGATAAAAGAAATCGTACATCTCCGGCTGGCAGCAGGGGAACAGCAAATCATGTTCCCCAACTTCGTCATAAATGACTTTGAACATGGGTCGGCAGAGATTTGTGTGGATTATATCGCCCACATGGAGTTTCAGCGATTCGTTGCAGTCAATCGTAACGGCTTGGGATAGAAATTTATGGAGATTTCCGGCGTATTCGGCAAAAAAACGCTACCTGCCCGCCTTCAACGTCAATCACGGAAATCGTCTGTCCTTCCGCTATGTCCATGCTTTTCCCGCTACAGGCAGGAATCAAATATTCCCTCATTCCTCCAAATCCTTCCGCATGATATAATCTGTCTGCTCGTCATCGCCCATCACAAACGAATGCGTCCCGATCTGGTAAAAGCCATTCCGTTTGTAAAAGCGGAGCGCCTTTTCGTTTTTCTCCCAAACGCCGAGCCAGACATATTTTTTCTTTCGCCGTATAGCTGTGCTGACAGCCTTCTCCATCAGACAGCGCCCTAAGCCCTCCCCTTGAAATTCTTTGGACACATAGATTCTCTCGATTTCCAGCGACTGTTCATCATGGATATCCGTCTGGGCTGGGGCTTCATTCAGCTTCAGGTATCCAGCCAGCTTCCCACCCCGGTACAGAAAATAAAATACGGAGTTTTCGTCTGACAGCTCCGCCCTGATTTTTTCCGCCGCAAAGGCTTTGTCCAAATAGACGGCCATATTTTCCGGCGTATTCATATCGGCAAAGGTTTCAAAAAACAATCGCCGGGAAAATGCCTGGAGAATCTCCAAGTCTTCAAGCGTGCATTCTCTAAAACTTACAGCCATTTTATGTACTCCTTATTTCCCTCCGCTTATACTAATCCAAGCTTTCCCTATAAAGCCGCTTGCCAAATTCGTATGCCTCCTGCAGATGGGAAGTTTTCTCGATTCGAGGCTTTCCGTTGGTGTCGCCGCACCCGCCGGCCAGAAGCATCCCCTTGTCATGAAATCCGATGTAATGCACCAATGCGAACTGATAATAGGAAACCGCCTGCTCAAACGTCCAGAAGAAATCATCCGCCGACGTCATCAAAAGCGCGCAGTCCTTCACCGGATACTTCTCATATCTCCCAAACGGAGGGTTAGGATCTTCCTCCGCAATACAGTAAAACCGTTCGATAAATGCTTTGATTCTGGACGAGAGTGTCCAGAAATACAGCGGGGAAGCAAATACGATGCAATCCGCCGCCTTGATTTTTGGTACCAGCTCGTTAAAGGCGTCCTTTTGAATGCAGGGTTTCCCGTAGCGGCAGGCATTGCAGCCAAGGCACCCTTTTACTTCATTCTTTATCAGGGAAATCACCTCTACTTGATGCCCCGCTTCTTCGGCCCCCCGAACAAAATGCTTTACCAGCTGAGCCGTATTGCCGTTTGCCCTTCCGCCTCCCTGTACGGCTAAAATCTTTTTCTGTTCCATCCTTCCATCCTCCTCATCTTCATATTCCAATCCGTCTCCCCTGCACCAGCGTATGGCGGTCTCCCGGTAGGCTTTCGTAAGATAATCGTACCGCTGCTGTTCAATGCCAACGGATCCCGTTTTTGAACCGGCGGAATGCTCCCCTGCCGCGGATCGCTCCAGCAAGCTCATCCCGTGCCTTTCCGGAAGGCAGTTCTTCCACAAAGGATTCCATGATGCCGTATTCATGGATTTCATATTTGGTTGGGAAAGGATAAAAGCGTTCCGGTTCTACGTTCAGCAAAGCTCCCAGCTCATTGTTTCTCATACCGGTAATATCCGGATCATCCAAAAAGACGGGTTTCCTTGTCTGCCGATCCCCAAAGGCGGTATAGGCTTCATCCGCCATTTCAATCGCTTCGATTACCTGTTTCAGCCTGATTTTCATATAGACTCTCCCTATTTCCGGAATATTCAGTACGCTTATCCCGCCAGCCAAGTTCCGCAAAAACCGCTTCTATACTTTTAAAATGTTTCTTCTGTTCCTCTTCCGAAAGCTTTTTCACTGCCTCGGATTCCTCGATTGCCTCCTGCAGCTTCTGTCGTTCCGCTTTCACTTCTTCGTCCATAAATCCGCAAAAAGTCATTTCGTAAATCACGGCCGCAGCCAGACGGGAAAGACCAATTTCTTCGGCATTTTCCATGTTCAGCTCATAGCCTAAAGCTTCTTTCCAAGGGAAAACTCAAAGGCATATCCGTCCGGCAGCGAAAGGTTTTGCCTCTCTTTTTTGAAGCTCCTCCAAAGATAGTTTGTCAAGGTCTCCAATCTGGTGGAGCCTATCAAAGCGGATCGCCTTCATCTCCTTGGCGATATACAGGAACGTCCAGTGTTTTCTTGCAGAAAATTCCCTTTTCAACAAAGGGGCAGTTGAAGGAGATACCGGCAGCACCTATGACGGCGGAAGAAAGGAAACACTCTGCACGTCTGAAATGAGAAGTGTTTCTCCGTCTGCAAAGCGCAAAAGCTTTTCTACCGCATCTACAAAAGCCCAACCCTTGTCCCATACATACACCGGTGTTTCATAAAAAGCCGGCAGTGCTTTCGGATCAAGGGCTGAAGCCAGTCTGGACGGGGATCCGTCTGGGTATTCCGGCCCAGCAGGAAATCAGTGGACACTCGATAATAATCCGTCATCCGCTCCAATCCTTACTTTAGGATCATCCATTTGCCGGCTTTATCACTTCCGGTTCGGGAAATAACCTTCAGAGCTTTGAGGCGCTTGAGTGCACATTCTACCATGGATTTTGAAACTCCAATTTTTCCCGCCAGTTCAACTGCTGTGCTTGTAGGACTTTCTTTCAGCTGCTTTAAAATTGCTGTTTCATTTTTATTCAGACTATCAAATACACCTTCATTTGCATCTTTATTTGACGCTGTAATCTCAAAATCCGGATGAATATAAATTGTCGTTGAGAAATAGGTACATCATCGGCCTCAAACAAAGGCTCCGGAGAACCGTTATAGCGTAAGGCGTTGCGGATTTTGCGGAATCCGGTATTGCGTTCTTCTGTCAGGTGCATTTCTTTCAGGAACTCACCAATCCGGCGATTTCGGTACCGCCTGCTGTATGCCCTGTATTCCCACAGCCCTTTCTGGCTGATAGAGAAGTCCGCGCTGAGATGACTAACAATAATGATATGGTTCGGCTCCAGATTAAAAAACATTAGACCTACATTTTTTTGGCTTTACATATTCGGGCAGTGTGCTGACAATGTTCATGCTCTTACACAAATCCAGAAAATCCATATGGCCGGATTCTTATAGTCGGATTTTTATATTAGTTGGAACTGCCATTTGTCACAGCCTCCTCATCCCTCTTCTTTATTTATCGTCCGCTTTTTATCCGCGCACCTGCAGGCCTGTCCGCATCTTCGGGAATAATCCAGGTGCTCCCAGCTTTCTGGGCACCTTTAATTCGGCCGCCCTCACACAGCTCGGCTACCCATCTTGGAGAACAATTCCACTTTTCCCCAACCTGAGTTGTAGACAGATATCTCATTACAGAATGCCCCCTTCCGATTCTATATTATATTTACAATTCTGAAGAATATCAACATTGATTTATGTTCCGCCTCTCGGAGGCTGGTTCACCAGCAACTGAACTGCTGTGCCATAGGCATTTCTGCTTCAGCGTGATATGGTATAAAAGAGGGGTGAAAAAATGACTAAGGAAACGTTGATTGATGGATTTTAGGTGAGATGTCTTCTATGATCTTCGCAAGACTGCGAAAAGAGAATCCAAAAGTCAAAGAGCGTCAGGGAAGAATTGAGGCAAGGAGGAAAGGTCTCAAAGAAAAAGCTGATACTCTGGATACGGATTTGTGAAGCCAGATTGATGAACTCGTAGGTGCTGTAGATTTGCTGGACGGGGAGGAAATCAAAGCTGCATATTTGCACGGCATAGCAGATTTCGCCAAGGTAATGGCAAAATAGAATTATACGGATCGAGCTAATAAATCGCAACATTGAAAATGAAGAATTTATTGACAGCTACAGAATATCCGTAACCGAGCCACAGATTTTTTGTTTAATGAAAGCCTTGCATGCCGAGTCGGGATCGTGAATTTACATAGGCTGTTAGATGCTGATATTTATCAGGAGTCAAAGCGAACCATTCCAGACAGATGCTGAATACTTAATGAAGTGTCTATTTGTAAGAACACCCAAGGGATTAAATGAAATAATTTTCAAAGGTTCCATACCGGAGCTTTATGCCGAAAAAAGAAAATCAACATGCCTGCATCAAATAACACGAAGAGACAAAGCGTATAGCTTTTCATATATACGCTTCGTGTCTCCCATAAAAGGCCTGCTGATTTTCCTTTTGATAAACGAATTTTAAATACTTTCTTCGCTATGCTTTTTTATGGATTGTTTTGACTCCAAATACAAAATAAATGATATGGCAGACCCAGATGATGGCGAGGATGACGCTGGGAACCACCACGTTCTCCCGCATCATCATGAAAAAGCCAAAGCCCATCAGCAGCGTTACCGGGATGATGACGCCCACCTTAGTCTGCACCGTCATGCCCTTTTTCTTCACAAAAGACTCCAGATGTTTTTTGTAAAGCTTAGTGCTCACAAACCAGTCGTGGAGTTTTTGGGACGAATTGGCAAAGCAAAACACCGTCACCAGGAAAAAGGGCACTGTAGGCAGGATGGGCAGCGCCACGCCGACGCAGCCCAGTCCCAGGCAGAGGAATCCCAAAATCAAAAATATCAGCCGTTTCAGTTTCATAGGTTCACCTTCTATCTTTTTTTATTTCTTCCCGACAATCAGGGCAGAACCGCGAAGCATCAGCCATTTGGCCTCTTTAGGGCTCATAAACATTCCTTTTGTTGTATCGATCAGTTCCACCTGTTCATATCCCTGCTCCTTCAACCGCTCCACAAACATTTGCATATTCCCATACCGTGTAGGAGACATCAGGTCGTGAATGGCAAAAACACCGCCTTTTTTCAAGACGCGCAGGGTTTCCATCAGCAGGGCCTGCTTGTCTGCACGAGCGATATTGTGGTACACATAATTGCTTGTTACCGCGTCGAAGCTTTCGTCGGGGAAATCCAGCAGCACCGCGTTTCCGGACAAAAAACATGTGTTTTTAACTTCCTCCGCCGCGGCGTTGCTCTCACACAGACTTTTGTTGAAGGAAGCGTATTCCTTTCCCCAGCGGTCGATCCCGACCATTTCCCCCTGCGGGTTGCCTTTCGCACATGCGATGGTCAAAGCGCCGCTGCCGCAGCCAACGTCCAGCCCTCTTCCTTTGTCCGGCAGGCGGATATACTTTGCCGTCCCTTCCACAATCTGTTTGGACAGCCTTCGTTTCCCGCTATAGGAAAAGGATCGGTAAGCGCAGACACACCATGCGGCACAGCCGCCGCAAATCAAAAAGGCGATTCCCAACAGGACGCCCAGCACAAGGCGGAACACGCCCTGCACACCAATCCCGCATACGCCAAACAGCAGAAAGCAGGTAAGAAGAACCGCCGAAATAATCAGCATAATCAACATCATCCCTTTTGGGACCCAATTTTTATAATCCGGTTTCATATGCTTTTCCTTTCTTTAACTCATTCTTCCATGCTCAACCGAATAGACAGTATCTGCAATCCGCATGGTGGACTGGCGGTGGGAAACCAGCACCACCGTCTTGCCCTCCCGTTCTTCGTGGAGAGATTTTAAGATGACGGCCTCGTTTAAGCTGTCCAGATTGCTGGTGGGTTCGTCCAGCAATAGGAGGGGCGCGTTGTGCAGGAAAGCTCTTGCCAGTCCCAGCCGCTGCCGCTCCCCGCCGGATAGAGTGTTGCCCAACTCACCCACCGGGGTATCATAGCCCCGTGGCAGCGTCATAATGAAGTCATGCACCGACGCCTTTTTGCAGGCCGCCTCAATTTCTTCGTCTGTAGCCTCCAGTTTAGCGATCCGCAGATTGTTTTTAATGCTGTCATGGAAGAGGTGGGTTTCCTGGGTAACAAAGCCCTCCATCTCCCGCAGATTTGCAGTGTTGATTTGGTTGATGGGCGTATCCGAAATCTTTACCTTCCCCTGCTGAACATTCCAGAACCGCATGAGAAGTTTTAATAAGGTGGATTTACCGCTGCCGCTGCGCCCCACAATGCCGACCACGCTGTGTTTCGGAATTTCCACCGACACATTAGAGAGGATGGTTTCCTCTCCGTAGGCAAAGGTGACGTGCTCCGCCGCAGCGCCGGTGAAAGCAATCTCCGGCCTGCCGGTAACTTCCTCCACCACAGGCATTTCCTCCAGGATATCCAGCACCCGATTGCCCGCCGCAAAGGTGTTCTGTAAGGTACTTCCCAGCGCCGCCAGCGCGATGGCCGGGCCGAAGGAGGAAAAGAGGGCGATGGTGGGAATGAGTACCCCGTCAAAGCCTACGGCACCGCTTTGGTAGAGCAGCGCGGAGACAAACAGCATCACAAGGTCAAAGACCAGTACCACCGTATTGGTCACTGCCGAATTGCGGCCGGCCGTGCGTTTCATGCGTTCCTCGTCCTTTGCCAGTGCATCGGTTTTTTCATTCATCTGTACCAGCCGCTTCCTGCCCTGCCCGTATTGCAGGGTTTCGGACAGGCCACGCAGGCTGTCCAGCACAAAGCCGGAAAGCTCCCCGGATCCCCTGCGGAACTTCATTCCGTCGCCCACGCTGAGCTCGGAGATTCCCAAAGGAATAACAATCCCCACGATGAGATACGCAGCCAGCGCAATGAGCCCCAGCAGCCAGTGGAAATAACCGATGAACAGGCACATCACAATGGTGAACAGGAAGGCAATGGCTGCCGGAGAGATGGTATGGGCGTAGAACACTTCCAATAGTTCAATGTCGGAGGTAATCACGGAGATTAAATCTCCCTTGTCCCGGCCTTCCAGCTTGGCTGGGCAGAGCCGCCGCAGCGCCCGGAATACCCTGTCCCGCAGAAGCGCCAGCAGCTTGAAGGCGATGAAATGGTTGCAGGCCTGTTCCGCATACCGCAAAAAGCCCCGCACGACGGCAAAGGCCACTACACAGGCAAACAGGGCAGTCAGGGTGAAGGGGGTATCAAAGTGCAAAGCCTCCAGTACTGCATACCCGCCGAAGATAGTGATAAAGGCGGCGCACAGGTGCCCTACAAGGCCCATGAGAATAGCCAGAAGCATAAAACCGGTTAAAGGCTTTACTAACCTAATCAGCCGGGCCATGACCTGAAATCCGCTTCTTTTTTTCATCTGGCGTCACCTTCCTTTCCGTAATTTTCCAGAGATTGCTGTGCATTCCACAGGCGTTCATACAACCCGTGATTTTGCAGCAGTTCCGTATGGCTGCCGCTTTCCCCAATGCGGCCGTTTTCCAGCACATAGATGTTGTCCGACTGTATCACGTTTGCCAGCCGGTGAGAAATAAGAAGCACCGTTTTGTGCTTGGCCAGCTTATGTATCGCGGCCATGATGTTGTTTTCGCTCTCAATATCAATATTGGAGGTGGCCTCGTCAAAGATATATATTGGGCTGTCGTGTAAGAGCGCTCTTGCCAGAGCAAGCCGCTGGCATTGACCGCCGGACAGGTTCGACGCCTTTTCCAGCAATGGGGTGTCCAGCCCTTTCTCGGATTTCAGAAACGCGGCTAAATTCACCCGTTCCAGCACCGCCCACAGCTCATCCTCGGATGCGGAAGACTTGCCCATGAGCAGGTTGTCCCGCACCGTGCCCTTGAATAGATAGCTCTGATGGCCGATATAGGTGATATTTTGCAGCAGGGAGTTTTCATTGATGTCCTTCAGTTCCACGCCACCGATGGCGGCCGAACCGGTATAGCCCTTGTTCCGCCCCATGAGGATGGCGGCGATGGTGGATTTCCCACATCCGCTTTCCCCAACCAGGGCGGTAAAGCTGCCCTGGTTGAACTGCAAATCCACGCCGTGTAAAATCTCCCGTCCGCCCTCGTATGAAAACCGCAGATTGGAACATACCGCATCGTGCCGCATCGGGAAGCTCTCGGAAACCTTCTGTTTGTGTTCCGGCAGGTCCAGCAGGCGGAAGATCTTATCGCTGGCAGCCATGCCGTTCATCGCGATGTGGAAAAAGCTGCCCAGCTGCCGCATGGGGAGGAAAAAGTCTGCCGCCAGCAGGATAATCAGCAGACAGCCGGCCAGCGAGACATGGTTATTTACATACTGCGTCACCGCCATAATCACCCCCAGCGCCGCACCGCCGTAGGCAATCAAATCCATAACCGTGATGGAGTTGAGCTGCATGGTCAGCACCTTCATGGTGATTTTGCGAAACTTCTCGGCTTCCACATTCATCTCTTTGTTTTTGAATTCGTCCGCCTGGTAGATTTTGAGGGTGGTTAAGCCCTGAAGATTTTCAAGGAAGGTATCTCCCAGCGCCGTATACTGCCCCCAGTATTTGGAGAGCAGCTTTTTTGCCCAGGTCTGCACCGCAGCAATTGCGATAGGAATCAGCGGCACGCAGACCAGCAGCACAATGGCCGCCGGAATGTTGATAAAGCAGAGCACCATAAACAGGGTCAGCGGCGCCAGCATGGCATAAAAGAATTGCGGCAGATAAGCGCCAAAATAGGTTTCCAGCTGGTCTACACCTTCCACCGCCACCTGTACGACTTCGGAGGTTTTCACCTGTTCGTTGTAGGAAGCGCCCAATCGCAGCAGCTTTTCATAGATTTTCTCCCGCAGGGTTTTCTTGACCGCTTTGGATGAAAGGTAGCTCATCCGGCTGGCCCCGGTGGTACACAGGAACCGGATGAGGAGCGCCAGCGCTACCACAGCCGCCGTCGTCCACAGGGAGGCGGGGCTGGTGCTTCCGTAGTAAAGCCCGGCAAACAGGTTTGTGATGCTGAACATCATAGAAATGTTCGCCGCCAGGGAACACCACTGCAAAACAACGTTCCCGGCGATGTATTTTTTGCTCTCAGCTACCGTGCCGATGAGCCGTTTATTGATCATCATGGTTTTGTCCGCCTTTTAATAATTTTTTCATCGCTGCCTTGACGCCGGAGCACAGCGCTGCGATGGCAGCGGCAAATGCAATAGACGCAAAGCCGTATCACAGGGACTGCATCGCCTCGCTATTCACGACTACTCATCTTCTTTCTTTTTGCCAGCCCCTTAATGGACTGTCCTCGTAGCTTTCCGGGCTGACCGCGTGCTCCATTAGGCTGGCGTCCGCCGCGGCTGTTTTTCCGTCTACGCCCAGTTCCTCCAACAGCGTCTGAAAGGTCTGGTGTCGTTCGTAGGTGGCTTTTGCGATTTTCAATCCCGCTTCCGTCAGGCAGAAGGCGCGGTTTTCGTCCCGCATCAGGTAGCCCTCCTGCTCCAGTGCTTTGAGAGAGATGGAGACCGTCGGCTTGGACACCCCCAGCGCCTCCGCAATGTATGTGCCGTGAACTTCTGCCTTTTGGGACAGCAGGTAAATGGTTTTTAGGTAATCTTCCGCTGTGCGTCTGAGCTTCATCGAAGCCGCATCCCCCTTTCTTTCCGCTATACTGGAATCACGAACGGCTTGCCGTCTACGCTACGGATATCCAGCTCCACGTCGTATACCTCTTTTACCAGTTCGCTTGTGAGGATTTCTTCCGGCAGGCCGTGGGCGATCATCTTTCCGTCCTTCATAGCGACAATTTCATCGCTGTAATACAAAGACTGGTTGATATCGTGGAGCACCATAACAATGGTGATACCGTATTCTCGGTTTAACTGTCGGATGAGCTTTAAGATTTGCAGCTGGTAGCGGATATCCAGATAGGTGGTTGGTTCGTCAAGGAACAGTACCTTGGTATCCTGGGCCAGCGCCATAGCGATCCACACCCGCTGCTTCTGCCCGCCGGACAGTTCGGAAACCGGTTTATCTTTATGCTTGTAGGTATGGGTGATCTCCATGGCCCGGTGGATTTTTTCCTCATCCTCCTTCGGATCAGGGGACAGCCCCATGGTGTGATAGGGTGTTCTTCCGTAGCCCACCAGCTTTTCTACGCTCAAATCCACCGGCGCGGTGTTGTACTGGTGGACGATAGAGACTTCTTTTGCAAAGTCTTTGAGCCGCATCCCGACAATATCGCCGCCCCGCAGGAGGATTCCCCCCTCGTCCGGGCGGAGATTTTTCGTCATCAGGTTGAAAAGAGTACTCTTTCCGCAGCCGTTGGCGCCAATCAAAGTAGTGATTTTTCCCTCGTGCAGCTCCAGGTCGAGATGTTTCAGCACCTGCTGCTTGCCGTAGGCAAAGGAAAGGTTTTTGACAGTAAACACGTTATTGTCCATAGCTTTGCTTCGACCTCCTAAGCAGCAGGATAAAGAATGGGCCGCCTATCACCGACATGATGATGGCCGCGCTGATCTCATAGGGCGCCGCGATGGTACGCCCCAGGGTGTCCGCCAGCAGCAGGGTGAACGCTCCCAGCAGGATGGAATACGGTACCAGCACCTTATGATTGCTCCCCACCAGCAGTCTTGCAATATGGGGGACAATGAGCCCCAGGAAGCTGATGGGGCCGATGACGGCGGTGGAAATGCTCGCCAGCAGCACTGCAATCACCGAAATGACGATACGGCTTCTTGTGACGTTCACGCCCAGAGAACGGGCCGTTTTGTCCTCCAGCGCCAACAGGTTGCATTGCCCCATCACAAAGACGGAAGCGATCAGACCGATGACCACATAGAGCAGAAGCGTCTGAAAATCATCCCAGGTCTTCATGGTGATGTTGGCGTTGACAATGCTGGCAACGCCGGAATAGTTACTCCCCGTGCCGGAGTTGAAAGCGCTCATGAGCCCGGTAAACATGGCGTTGACCGCCACGCCCACGAGGATAATCCGCAGGGGTGAAAGCCCGCCTTTCCAGGAAAGGGAGTACACCAGCAGGAACGCCACCATACCGCCGAGAAACGCGAACAGAGGCGTGAAAAAGTAGAGAGTCGGCACAAAGGCGGTAATGAGCACCGCCGTCAAGCTGGCTCCCGAGCTGACGCCGATGATGCCGGGGTCGGCCAGCGGATTTTTCATCACGGCCTGCAAAAGCACACCGGATACGGCGGTTGCCGCGCCGCCGAAGATGGCGATGAGGATGCGGGGAAACCGCAGGTCGTAAATGG
>OBYQ01001093.1_pt1 | contig 15882 bp, 10 predicted proteins | sample 1538221 | NCBI WGS metagenome assembly OBYQ01 (sample SAMEA2580200, study PRJEB22360) | human gut metagenome | biome: human gut; feature: human-associated habitat; material: faeces | place: Denmark | collected 2008/2010
TGAAGTGGATGTCTTGGAGATACAAGGCGTGCCTTCTGTATTTGCCGATGGGAAACTGCTTCATGTCGGCCGGGGCGAATTTGGCGAATTGCTTGCTAAACTGGAAACGCAATACGGCATTGATGAAACCAAGGCGGAGACGGAAGTGAAGGAATACGATGTTATTGTAGCCGGCGGCGGTCCTGCCGGAGTATCGGCAGCCATCTATTCTGCCCGTAAAGGCTTGCGCGTGGCGATTGTTGCCGAGTGTGTCGGCGGACAGGTGAAAGAGACGGTAGGCATTGAGAATCTGATTTCGGTTCCCGAAACAACAGGAAGCGAACTTGCCGATAATCTGAAAACGCATCTTCTGCGTTATCCTGTTGATTTGTTGGAACAGCGTAAGATAGAAAAGGTAGAACTTGCCGGAAAAGATAAACTGGTAACTACTTCCGTAGGAGAGAAATTCATTGCTCCTGCATTGATTATCGCTACAGGTGCAAGCTGGCAAAAACTGAATGTTCCCGGCGAGAACGATTATATCGGGCGTGGAGTCGCTTTCTGTCCTCATTGCGACGGTCCTTTCTATAAAGGAAAGCAGGTTGCGGTAGTGGGCGGTGGAAACTCCGGCATCGAGGCAGCCATTGACTTGGCAGGTATCTGTTCTAAAGTCACCGTCTTTGAATTTATGGATGAACTGAAAGCGGATAATGTCCTTCAGGAAAGACTTAAATCTCTGCCGAATGTGGAAGTATTCGTGAGTTCGCAAACGACAGAAGTAATCGGTAATGGCGATAAACTGACAGCCTTGCGCATCAAAGACCGTAAGACGGAAGAAGAACGTTTGGTAGAACTGGACGGAGTATTCGTGCAGATCGGACTTTCCGCCAATAGCAGCGTTTTCCGTGATATTGTGGAAACAAACCGACCGGGTGAAATCGTTATCGATGCGCATTGCCGTACCAATGTGACGGGAATCTATGCAGCCGGAGACGTATCGACCGTACCTTACAAACAGATTATTATTTCTATGGGCGAAGGTGCGAAAGCTGCCCTTTCTGCCTTTGATGACCGCATGCGGGGGCTGATTGTATAAGTAATGGCCACAGAGATTGTAAAAAGTCTCTGGTGGCTTTTATTTTTTTCTTACCTTTGTGATTCTAATATTTAACCCCCAATGAGAAACATGAAAAAGATATTCTTACTGATTTCCGCGATCTTGTTAATTGTTCCGGTGCAGGCTCAGCATACGTTGAGACTGATGACCTATAACATCAAAAATGCAACAGGCATGGATGGTGTCTGTGACTTCCAGCGTATTGCAAATGTGATTAATAACGCTTCTCCCGATGTAGTAGCCGTGCAGGAAGTAGATAGCGTGACCAATCGGAGTAATCAGAAATATGTATTAGGTGAGATAGCCGAGCGGACGCAGATGTATGCCTGCTTTGCTCCGGCTATAGATTATGATGGCGGAAAATACGGAATCGGTCTGCTGTCAAAGAAAGCTCCGCTTCACTTGCAGGCTATAGCTTTGCCCGGCAGGGAAGAAGCCCGTGCATTGATCTTAGCGGAGTTTGAAGATTATATTTACTGTTGCACTCATTTATCCCTTACGGAAGAAGACCGGATGAAGTCATTGGAGATTCTGAAAACTTTTGCTGCTTCCTATAAAAAGCCTCTTTTTCTAGCAGGAGACATGAATGCGGAGCCGGAATCGGATTTTATCAAAGAGTTGCAGAAAGAATTTCGGATACTCTCTAATCCCAAACAACACACTTTTCCTGCTCCCGCCCCAAAGGAGACTATTGATTACGTGGCGGCTTTTAAGCAGAATGATAAAGGATTTGCCGTCGTCTCTTCGGAAGTGGTGAATGAACCTGTAGCATCCGATCATCGCCCTATTGTTGTGGAACTGCGCACTGCCGAAAAGGCGGATAAGATATTCCGTACTAAACCCTATTTGCAGAATCCGGTTGGAAATGGAATGACCGTGATGTGGGAAACCACTGTTCCTGCTTATTGTTGGGTAGAATACGGTACGGATACGACTCAATTAAAGCGTGCGCGTACTATTGTTGACGGACAGGTAGTCTGCAATAACAAGTTACATAAAATACGGCTGGATGATTTGCAGCCCGGTCAAAAGTATTATTATCGTGTCTGTTCACAAGAAATGTTGCTTTATCAGGCATATAAGAAAGTTTTCGGAAATACTGCCCGTTCTGCTTTCAGTGAATTTACTCTGCCTGTAACCGGTACGGATTCTTTTACTGCTGTTGTGTTCAATGATCTGCATCAGCATACCCATACTTTCCGGGCTTTGTGCAGGCAAATTCAAGATATTGACTATGATTTTGTTGTTTTCAACGGTGACTGTGTAGACGACCCGGCAAGTCATGATCAGGCAACTGCCTTTATCAGTGAACTGACCGAAGGAGTGCACGGAGATTGTATCCCGACTTTCTTTATGCGGGGGAATCACGAAATCCGGAACGCTTATTCTATCGGTTTGCGTGACCATTTCGATTATGTAGGTGACAAGACTTATGGCTCTTTCAACTGGGGAGATACCCGTATTGTCATGCTGGACTGTGGAGAAGACAAAACAGACGATCATTGGGTCTATTATGATTTGAATGATTTCACCCAGTTACGTAATGAACAGGTCGGTTTTCTGAAGAAAGAACTGGCTGCCAAAGAATTTAAGAAAGCGAAGAAACGTATCCTTCTGCACCATATCCCTCTTTATGGTAATGATGGAAAGAATCTTTGTACTGAACTATGGACTAAGCTGCTGGAAAAAGCTCCTTTTGATATCTGTCTGAATGCTCATACTCATAAGTATGCTTATCACCCGAAAGGTGAATTGGGGAATCATTTTCCGGTTGTTATAGGTGGAGGATATAAGATGGAGGGTGCTACCGTGATGATTCTTGAGAAGAGGAAAGAAGAACTCAGAGTCAGGGTGTTGGATGCAAAGGGAGAAACTTTGCTGGATATAACGGTCTGAATAATGTATATGATAGTTTGAATCATAGAATTGAATTTCACCCCAAAAGTTTAGTTTCTAACTTTTGGGGTGATTCTTTTTATATTGATAATACCTAATAGTTCCTTTACCTCTTTTTTATTTTAGCTTCCTCCTGAGATGACAATGAATGTCAGGCCCAAAATGAATAATATAAACATGACTCCCAAAAGTCTGTTTGTCGCTTTGGAGCTACCGGTAAATTCTTTCCAGATGAAAACACCCCAAAGGGCAGCAATCATCGGTGCTCCTTGTCCAAGTGCATAAGAAATGGCTGCTCCCGCTTTTCCTGCGGCAATGTAGCTTAATGCCGTACCTAATCCCCAGATGCATCCTCCGAGAATTCCTACCATGTGTGTACTCGCTTTTCCGGTAAAGTATTCTTTGTAAGTGACGGGTAAACCGACGAACGGACGCTTCATCACAAGTGTATTGAAGAGGAAGTTGCTTAGGAAGATTCCGATAGCATTCCTGCTGTCGGTGATTCAAAATTGTTCAAATCCATGGCAGCGGCGACAAACCGGTAAAAGAATGACATCAGTATACCGGCAATAGCAGCAAGAATAATTCCCTTTTTGCTGTTATTGGTTCCCGCCTTTTGATTCTTACCGGCTGCAATACCGTTGCAAATGATGGCGATAACAATCAGCACGACTCCTGTGAATAGCCAGAACGGATCTCCTTTGGGGGAGCTGAAATAATTAATGAATACTCCCAAGACCAATGCCAGTCCTACTCCTAATGGAAAAGCTACCGCCATCCCGGCAACGGATACAGAGGCGGAAAGAAGAATATTGGAAGCATTGAAAATAACTCCTCCGATAAGTGCACTGGCAATATATGCCGCTTCCACTTGTTGGATGTCTTCCAGAAAACCTCTTCCCGAATCTCCGAAACTTCCTAGTGTGAATACCAGAAGTAAGGCGAACAGCAAGATGCCGATGGTGTAGTCCCAATAATAAAGTTCATAACGCCAATTCTTACTGGCCAGTTTTTGGGTATTTCCCCACGATCCCCAGCATATCATTGTGATAAAGCAGAAGATAATAGCTAAGGTGTAACTATTGACTATATACATAATGATTTTTTTTTAAGATTTCAATTCTCTTTTCCTGTCACTTGTCTTATAAGTGCGTTGCGGGTTGCCCGAATATTTTCTTCCCCTTGAATAGTGAGATATTGGTGTTTACCGCTTTCAGAAGGAGAAAAAATACTTTGTCCGATACTGTCTATGGTGATTGTTCCCTTCTCGGATAAATTGAAATAATTATTCCCCGGTTCTATGGCTTGTAGCACGGATGTCAAATCCCATGTTTCTCTGTCATATGGCATTTCCTGATATATTTTATATGATACGCACAGAGGATGTTTATAACTGCCGGCAAAATCATTTAATATACTTTGATGAGGATATCGAATTTTGTTTCCTAGTTCCCATCCGCTGGCAATAATTGGAGTAGGCCATTCTTTGAAAGTAATTTGGGCTGCATTCAGATCATTAACAATGTTCCATTCAGGGAAGTCGAATTCATTACCATAGAGTCCTCCCATGACAGATAGTAATTTTACCTTTTGTGCTACCAAGGCTTTTCCATCCAGCTCGCTGTATTCATCTGCTTCCGAGATAAGCAAACGGGCTAGATTTGTTTCCGGGCCTAAGGCTATAAATACCACAGAATGATCTTCTTGCTCTGCCAGCAATTTACGCAACAGTTTATATCCTTCCAGAATATGATCTTTTAGGCTTCTTTTTGGATGTAATATTTTATTGTTGTCAATAATAGTATCCAGCGTTTGGCGGAGATAATGTCCGTCGTCTGTATTCATCCCATTATAAGCATAACCTAAAGGTATGTCGTATTTGTCGTTGAAACGACAATAAGCGTCAATATATTCCAGTGAATAAGGATTACACTTGCTTATAGTGATACCTAGCAAATCAATTTTTCCTTTTTTCTCATAATTAAGCAGCATTTGCATGGCTAAAACATCATCGATATCATTTCCAACATCCGTGTCGAGTATGACAGGAATTGCAGAAGTAGTCTCTTTTTGTTGTGCACAGGAACAGAATAAAGAGACGGTTATTAGAATGATTGCTATATATTTGAACATATCTTGGGTTTTTATAAGTTATTTCCAATATTCTCAATTGTATTGCTGGTTAATGATTGTTGCGAGGAATAATTTACTTTATAAAGTACGCCTCCTTTAGCATGGAGAGTCTGATTTTCTAAAGTTGCAGTTCCTTCTTTGGTAAATGTGCCATTTACATCATATCTTCCGGAAATGGTTTCTCCAAATTTACCATTCTCTAGTTTGAATTGAGAGTCATTCAAACTATAAATCAGTAAATAATTGTGCATATCTAATACGAAACCTAAAGAAGCATTATTTGTCTGGAATGTGATTTGTGCTCCAGTAGTACATATTAGTTGTTCTAATTTGTCTTTTGGCTGATTATCGTTAATATTAAATGCTGCAAAGTTCTCCGGTTTTACTTTGGCAACATCTATATAAGCTGCCGCCAAGCCTTTTATGAGACTACGAGTAGGAGGTGTAAAATCTTTTTCTTGTAAATCCCATGTATAAATTCCGTGGTCAATTTGGTCCGGTTCAGTGGTGTTGTTGATAAAGAAGTTACTGGTAGCCAAATCGTAAATATCATAGCCTCCTCCTAATGCGAAAGATGTCAAGATAAGACTCGGACTGTTTGCATAACTACCTTTGTTCTCGGCAACCAGCGCATAATTTCCTGCAATTGATGCGTATGCCATGACTTCATTTTTGAGATGTTTAACATTATCTTTATAAGCATCAACGCCAATGAAATCAATGCCTTGAAGATCGAATACATCTTTGGGGCGAGCATTAGTAGCCTCTGGAAATGGATTAATACCATCACCGTAAATTAGATTGACACGAGTTACTACTCTGTAAGAACTGTTTTTTACAGCTTTTCCTACAGTATTTAATGCATTTGTGATCATTGTCCAGGCCTTCTCTTTGCTTAGAGGGGTCCCATCCCGATATTTTAAATCTTTTTGGTCGATTCTCCAGCGCATTAACGCATCAGGTTCATTATGGATCTGAGCTGATATAACGGGGTGCTTGTCTCCATTTTGAGAATCCCAGTATCGGATGTGGTTAAATAAGGCGGTGATGGCTTTGGTTTCTCTCTCCAGTATCCATTCATCATCAAGAATCATGGTGTATTGATAACCATAATAGTTCCAAAAATTTCCTTCATCATTCCGGCTGAGCCTTTTGTTATATTCTTGAAGCACATATTGAGGTATCAGGTAGGAGAATGAATCTCCTACCATATTCGTACTGAACCAAAGTAATTCCATTTTCAAATTATACTTGTTGACGAACTGCAAGATTGAGTTTACGATACTATAATCGTACTTGTTTTCTTTAGGCTCTACCATATTCCATGAAATTGGAATTTGCACACAATTTAGTCCCAGTTCCTGAGCTTTCTTGAAGTAGTTTTCCACTTCATTAATAGTCATCTTGTCACAATTGAGAAGGGCATCAAGGCGTATTTGTGCACCAAGAAACGGAAAAGGTTTACCGTCAACAGAAACATATGTTTTGTTGTTTTCAGTCACTAGTTTACTTACTTCTATTTGAGAAAGTATTGGTTCGACGTATGTTTCATTATTATTGTCAGAACAAGCTGTTGCGAATAATGAAAAGAAAACCAGTGCGTAAGTTAGTATTATCATTCTTTTATACATAATTGGTCTTTGTTAAATTAGTAGATTATTGGATTATTGCGGGGTTCCTCCTCCTGTCATAGGCCAGCCCGGATTCTGATAGATAGGAGAAGAATCCAAATCACCTCCGGATGAAGTAACCAGAAAATGTTCTGCTGCTATCGGATCGAGATAGTGTGCCATATTCCATTTATAGCCGTTGTAAACAATGTTATTGGCTGTGATGTGATAAGGAGCAAGATAAGTACTGAAGCTACGTGGTGAAACATTTTCTCCTTCTTTAAGAATGGAGTTGCCGTTAGAATCTTTATACCAGTCCCAGCCATACATTTCCTGCCATAAATTCATTCCTAGGATATGGTAGGGTTTGGTAATCATCTGGTCCATTGAACGCCATCTATGTAAGTCCATGCTACGTAAACCTTCCGCCATCAACTCACATCTTCGTTCACGGCGGATATTATAACGTGTGGCATCAATAATTTCTCCGCCGGAATATGCCCCCCAATCAGTTTCTGCTTCTTTTGACATATCTGTAAGCCTGATTGTTTTGGTATAGTCCTCATCAATGCCGGCTCTGCGACGAATCGCTTTCCAGTACTTTTCTGCATAGGAGTCGAGTGAACCATGCAATTCATAATAAGCTTCTATATAGTTGAGATAGGCTTCGGCTGTACGGAATATGATAGAACCGACAATACTTTGAGTGTTATTTGTGTATTTCCCGTCAGGGTTTAATCCTTTGCGTAAGGCATAGCCTGTATTGTACTTTTCTGTAACAGAAGAGGCGGTTATATTGGGTCCCCATTCTTCTACTACCCCATGATCTCCTGCCTGAGTATGCAAATTTTTCTGTCCTGGCTTTTTGATGAAGATGTCTGCACGGGTATCCCTGTTTTTAGTGATATGAATGATATTATTATCTCCCCAATAAGATGAGTTTTCATCTGCCCACATCGGGGATGCATAAATAGGTTCTCCATTTTTAAGAATAAAGGCGTCAATCATGCTTTTAGTAGTGCCTACTCCATTGTTGCCGACACATCCGTATTGACAAACTTCATTTGCCACTCCTAATCCTGTGTTGTAGCGCCTCCATAAAAGTACTTCATTGTATTTCTCCATGTCAATATCGCAGAACATACTGAAATAAGGATTTTCAGGTTCCGAAGAAGTTTGTGGGAATACTCCTGTATTGGCAGTTAATATATTATATTTTTCTGCTATGATTTGTGCCGCTTTAATAGCTTCATCAAAGAAGAACTCTGATTCTTTTTCAATACTTCCGGATTTAAATGAGTAATTAGCATTATAATCTTTATTTGCTCCCGGCCATCCCGGTCCATTGGGTACAAAAGCTGTTCCTTTAAAATTCTTCAGCCATGAGCCTTCGTAAAGTGCGACCCTTGACTTGAGAAGGATAGCGCAGTCTTTGCTTAGCCGGTTCTTACCTCCGGAAGGAGCTATGTTTTGCATCATTTCTATAGCTTTGTCCAGATCAGATAAGATAAATCTGGCTACTTCATTTCGGGGGGCTCGTTTGCTGATTTCTATCAGAGCTTCACGTTCATTAGGATAAGTTTTAGTAATAATAGGAAAGTCGCCTAATGATTTTAATCTTTCAAAATACATGAAAGCTCTGAAGAAATACATTTCTCCGATATAGTGTTTGATATTGGTCGTGTTTCCGACAATGGCATTGTTTTCATACGATGGAAGCACATTTTCAAAGAAATAATTGCATCGGTAAATATCAGCGAAATACCATGAGCCTCCTTCTTGTCCTACTTTCCAGTATCCGGGTGCATACATTACGTTAGGTTGCATACCGGCCATATTATCTGTGTTATTGTCAATTTCAAAAGTTCCATATCCATAGGTGCCATGAGTAGGTAGCACTTGATATTGATCAGTAGCAAAAGCTGCAATATTACTTTCTGTTGTCAGATATTCATTTGGAGAAAGTTGATCAAGAGGTTCTTGATTTAGGAAATCATTGCAACTTGTCAAAAAGAGCACTCCGCTCAATAAGGTTGATATCGTAAGTCTTTTCATAATATCCTGTTTTTAGAATGTGACATTTAATCCAAAAGAGAATGTTCGGGATAGTGGGTAAACGTTTCCGTGTCCCCAACTACCGCCTTCGATTGATTCGGGGTCGAAGAAGTCAATAAGGCTCGTAATGGTGAACAAGTTTTCACCGGATGCGAATATCCTAAGGTGCTGCATTCCCATTTTTTGTACGATGTTGTGTGGCAAGCTATATCCTATCTGCAGATTCTTCAGACGTAGATAAGATGCATCTTGTAAATATTTAGTTTGTGATTGCTGGTTTTTATCGGTGTTGAATAAGGGTCTTGGATAGTAGGAATTCAGATTCGTTCCCAATGGACTGGCTTCGTCATTTCGGAAATAATCATCGTGTCCTTTTAGTGCTGTGGAAAACCAGGGCCCTTGTCTACCGTTTGCACCCCAGAAGTAGTAACTACCCTGAAAATAATCTCTTTTCAATGTTCCTTGCCAGAACATTCTGATATCGAATCCTTTCCAATCGGCGGCTAATTCCAGTCCTACATTATATCGGGGCGTGGAGTTACCTATTCTTTTTAAATCACCGTGATCTTGTAAGGTGCGGCTTCCGGCATCAATTTTTCCGTCTTCATTCAGATCTTTATACATAATGTCTCCGGCTTTCCAGTCTTGTCCGAGATTACTTTGTCCACCGTTGATTAATCTTCCGATGTGTTCGGCCATTTCCTGGTCAGATTGTGCAATGCCTATCGTTTCATATCCCCATATTTCACCCACGTATTTTCCGGCATAAAATCCATCTATCAGTCCGGAAGGATTTGAATAACGAGTAATCTTGGTACGACTGTCGGCAAGTGTAAAGCGGGCACTATAATTCAATCCATTATTTAACCGGTCTTTCCACATTAGTTCCAGTTCCCATCCGAATGTTTTAAGATTTGTATTATTGGAACTGGGAACGGCTGTTCCAAGGACTACAGGCAATTTCTCCGAAGGGCCGACCATATCGTCAGTTTTACGAATGTAATAATCAAAAGAGCCGGTTAGCCGATTGTTAAACAGGCCAAAGTCAACTCCGGCATTCCATGTACGGATTTTCTCCCAGGAGAGATTATAGCTGACGAGTGAAGGTGCCCAGGCAATATTGGCTAATGTTCCGTCAATGATCCATGATCCTGTTCCTGTACCGATTGTAGAATAAGTCGGATATAAAGAAGATGTATTTTGGTTACCCAAACTACCATAAGAGGCTCTGACCTTAAATGTGTTGACAACTTTGCTGACAGGCAGGAAGAATTTTTCTCTGGCTATGTTCCAGCCTACTGATGCGGAAGGGAAAAATCCCCAACGACTGTCACTACGAAATCGTGAGGAACCGTCATAGCGTAGATTTACTTCCAGAAGATATTTTTCCAGGTAATCATAATTCAATCTGCCGAAGAATCCGGCGGTAGCCCATCTGTTGTGTCCACCTGCTACATTCGGAGCAACTTTTTGGTTATTTGAATCCATTCCGGTAGAAGTGTTGATAGTCGGTTTTCCCGGATAAATGACTCCTAGCTTCTCAGCAGCTATATCTTTATAATTATTTTGTTCGGCTTGAAACCCGAAAAGAACTTTCATATTATGTGATTTTGCAAAGGTCTTTGCATAATCTGTATAGAGATTTACATTAAAATAATCGCTGGCATAAGTGCCTTCATGTACTTGGGAATCGTTATTCCATGTATTGCCCTTAGTCTTTCCGTCAACACCTGTCTGATGAACAGTTAAGTAATCCCAGTGTGAATATTGTGTGTTGTATCGATAGCTTAAATCTCCAATCAGTCGCCACCCTTTGATAGGTTCTACCGTTATATTCAGTTGTTGGTAGAGCCAAGTGTTTCGTTCTTGTTTTTCACCTCCGTTTTGCATTTGGAGCACATGGTCGTCATATAGAATACCATTTGGGTCATAGAGAGGTTTGGTAGGCCAACATTGGCGTCCGATTTCGGCAAAAAAACTTTCATTAAGATGTGTCGGCTGTACATAGTCACTTCTGATAAAGCGAGTATTGAATCCGACTGATACTATTTTTGATAATTGTGCGTTGATTTTTGCAGATGCAGTATATCTGTTTGAGTATTCATCTCCGATTCTGAGCTCTCCATCCTGACCTAAATAGTTCGCTGATAAATAGTATTGTATTTTGTCTGTCCCGCCAGTAACGCTGATATTGTGCTCGTGTGCAAAGACATTGTCTTTGAAAAAATAGTCATAATAATCAATATTATCATTTCCTTGTGAATATCCGTCTGCCCATAACGAAGGATTATTGGGCACGGGGATGGTAGAATCGGTAATCTTGCCGGCCATATAGTCTTTGATGCGGTTTATCCTTTCTTCCGAGACCCAGTTGTAAGGTCCCCATCCGGAATTGGCAGCTGCATCATTATAGTATAAGGAGAACGTGTAAGAGTCTAATGAAGAAGGCATGTTGATAGGGCTACTTACACGAAAACTGTTGTTGTAGTTAACTTGCGCTTTACCGGCCTTTCCTTTCTTGGTCGTTACTAAGATTACTCCGAATGGCGCTCTGGAACCATAAATAGAAGAAGCAGCCGCATCTTTCAGAACTGAAATAGATTCTATATCCTGCGGATTAATGGAATAAATATCTCCTTCCATACCATCTATCAAGACTAGGGCACTTCCTGTAGAACCTTCTCCGATAGTTCCGACTCCACGTACATTGATCGATTGTTTCTGATTGAGACCTCCTCCCTGATTGCTATAAATATTCAAACCGGGAACCTGTCCTTGTAATGCCTGGACTGCATTGGATACAGGGATTGCTTCGAAGGCTTTCGAGTCAATGACTCCGACAGAACCGGTTAAATTAATCTTCTTTTGGGTACCATAACCTACAACGATCACTTCATCCAATAAATTGTCGTCAACTCCCAGTGTTACGTTTATCATTTTTCTATCACCTACTGTAAACTGGACTGTTTTAAATCCGATGTAACTGAATTCAATAGTTGAACTTGGATCCGCTTTCACTTGGTAGTGTCCGTTAAAGTCAGTGACGGTTCCGGATACTATATTCCCATCTTTTACTTTTATGGAAACTCCCAGTAGAGGTTCTCCATTATTATCTTTTACTGTTCCGGATACATAATTCTGAGCATATGTATTCATTGAACATAAAAGTAGGTAGCCCAGCAGGCAGATAAGCTTATGACTTGAGTTATAAGTTATCAGGTGGACAGCTTTCTTTAAGAGAGTAGAGTGTCGATTAGTTTTCATAATCCATGAAATTTAAAAGTTGAATGATAAGGCTAATTCTTTTTCTAACATGAAGTGTTTTACTTCATCGAGAGTAGGAATAGACGGTTGGGCACCAGAACGTGTAACAGCGATAGCTGCCGCGGCATTCGCAAAACTCAATGCATCTCGGTCTATTTCCCTTTGGGCACAAATTACAGCCAATGCACCACAGAACGTGTCACCTGCTGCAATAGTATCAATCGCATTTACTTTGTATCCGGGAAGCTGAATGATTTCTTTGTCGTTTTTCATATATACACCTTGACTTCCTAATGTGATCACAGCATTGCGTGCACCTGCCTGTAATAAGCTTAGAGCGATTTCTTCAAGATTATTTCCTGTATATTCAATTCCTGAGATGAAGGCTGCTTCCAGTTCATTGACGACTAGTATATCAATGGCTTTCATCAGCTCCTCATCAATCAGGCAGGCGGGTGCGGGATTAAACAATACCTTTTTACCTTTTTGTTTAGCCAGAAGAGCTATTCTTTTAATCGTTTCGTAAGGAATCTCGGCTTGCATAACTATGATATCTGCTTCGTCAATTACCTTTGAAAAATGAATAATTGAACCGGGTAATAAAGAATAGTTAGCTCCGGGAGCTACTGCTATGCAGTTTTCACCACTGTCGGCAACAAAAATGAGTGCAGTCCCTGTGGGCTGATTAACATCATCTATGATATAATCAGTAGTGATACCTTCTTTCTTAAAGTGTTTTTTTAGAATTTCTGCATACATATCATTTCCCAAAGAGGTAATGAACGTTACAGATCCCCCGAGTCTTGCTGCTGCTACAGCCTGATTGGCGCCTTTCCCCCCGAGGGATTGCATGAAACTGGCATCTCCGACTGTTTCGCCAGGCGCCGGGAGATGGTTGACTTGTGCAACCATGTCGATGTTTGAACTTCCAATAACTACTACTTTCATTTGAACAGATTTATGTGTTTAACCTAGGTCTTATCTCGTTTATAGCACAACTTCTCTTTTATAAGGAATCGCACTCTGTGCACCGATTCGCGTGACTGCTATAGCTGCCGCCGCATTGGCAAATTTCACAGATTTAGCGAGTGAATGCCCTTCAGACAGGCAGACGCTGAATGCTCCGCAAAATACATCTCCGGCACCTGTTGTGTCAATCGTCTCTACTTCCTTTGCGGGAATCATGGTATATTCATCTTTCTCTTTTACGTAAGCCCCGTCTTTACCTAAAGTAATGACAACATTCTCTATACCTTTCTCTCCGATAGCCTGAGCGGCACGATGAGCGCTTTCTATATTCATCACTTTGATTCCGGATAACATTTCCGCTTCAATGCGGTTGGGGAGTATGGTGTGCACGTTCATTAAGAATGAGTTGCTCAGGCTGGACGCGGGAGCCGGATTGAGGATTACCTTTTTCCCATATTTGCAAGCAATAGTAGCTGCATATTCCACTGTGTCTATGGGAATCTCAAGTTGCATGAGAATAATATCAGCTTCCTTGATTTTTTCTTCGGCTTTATTGATATCCTCAATAGAAAGCGAACGGCTTGCTCCCGGTGCTACGATAATGCTATTTTCACCGAAAGAATCTACGGAGATAAGTGCAACTCCGGACGGACTTTTTTGGTCGGTAAATATATATTCCGTATTAATTTTCTCTGATCTGTATATTTCCAATGCTTGCAGGCCGAACAAATCATATCCGATTTTGGATATGAAGGTGACTTCAGCTCCCAGTCGGGCGGCTGCAATCGCCTGATTAGCTCCTTTGCCACCGGGATTCATGTAGAAGGTTCCGCCTAGTATGGTTTCTCCGGGAACAGGTAGTCTGTTGGCTTTCACGACCATATCGGTATTGCAACTACCGATGACTACAATTTTGGGTCTATGAATTGATATAGTTTCCATAGTATTAAAAATTAAGACTATGCAAATGAAAGCAATAATCATGCATAGTTTTCTACATTAATAATTGGTTTATATAATCTCAAAAATGATATCTTATATTGGATTTTCCTTGTATAGAGGAGAGAATATAGAGGTAATGTGAAGCGAATTTATATAATTACAAAGAGAAAATGGAGATTTGAAAAGAGTGTTTTTATCGTCTGAAATACGAATCAGACACCTTACTCTTTAACATTCTTTTGCGCTAGTACGTGCTCTGAGGACTTCAGACAGTTTTTCTTTCCGAATTTTGGATTCCATCCACGCCGTAAAGTCAAAGAGGCGTAAAAGCTGACTTTCATATTTATTATTATATAATTCATGAATCTCAGGAGACAACTTTTCCCAAAATGCTTCTCTGTCTTTTTTCAGGATGGGAATATTTCTTTTATTCAGAAACCATAAAATGATACGTTCTGTTTTAAAAGTCTGCTCTTTGGGCGAAGATAGACTTCGGGTGATGGAACGGGATTCATACTGGATTAGCTCATGCTCCTGCACTTCATAAAAGACGATGAGGCGGACCAGACGAATAGTTCTCATTAAAGGCAGATACTTTATGTTATGGTCTATGATAGCGTTGCTGATATACTTTTTAGCAGTTTTATATTCTTGGTTACCAATGTGTACGAGTGTGGTGTAAAGCAATAATTCACTTTTTCGAATAGGGCCTAACCAGGCTTCTTTATCATAAAGTATTTCCTGGTAGTCTGCCATAAGTTGGGTACATTTCGAAAAATCTCCTTTATCCAGATAGGGAAATAGTTCGTATTGGAAGAGAAGGCAAGTTGCATTTACTTTAAATTCGAGCGAAGTGCTGTCTGATATAAGCTTTCTTAATTTATCAAGGAAGTAGGGGATTTCGTCATAGTTGCTCACAGACCGCAGGCTACCGAGTACTCCTTCGAGTACAGATAAATAGTATATAGGAGGATTTGACCAGAATTGTTGATTCTGCTCAAATAATGAGTCCAGTTCTTTGTATGAATTTAGGGCAGCTCTGTAATCACCTGCTCCCATCAGGTAATTAGCCTGAAAAAGTTTATGGTTTCGTGTTAATTCAAAATTACCTTCGGAGTCTGAAGAAGCGGCTATATAAAGTTCGTTGACCATAAGGTCATTCATATCCTGTTTTTGCTTTACTGTTCTGATGGAGCCAATATGAGATAAACGATATTTCAATAAGTTGTGTAATGAAGATTGCTCTGTGATTTTCCGAATCTTTTTCAAAGCTTCATTTTGGATGAAGTGTTTGTGAAAAAGCTCCTGTTCTGTCATGTTGGGAAAGTTCAGACGGAGCAGATATTCCAGTTCCAGCTTCAAAGCTATCGTCAGAATTTCGTTGTTCTCATAGAATTGTGCTTGTTCTATTGTATTGGATAGTATTTCGAAACACTCTTCAAACAGAGAACGTTCATAAAGCATTCGGGCTTTGCACAAATTATTCAGCAGATCGTAATAGATATCTTTCTTTTTACGCAGGGTGAGTAACGTATCCGTCAGCTTTTCATATAAGTATTGAATGGATACTTCAAATGAGCCATTGGGCTTGCGTCTGTAAAATTCCTCTTTTACAGTATTTCCATTCGGTTGTTTACTCTTTATGATAATATCATAAATCACCAGATAGTCTTTTTCCTCCTTGTCCTTGATAACCTGTAGGGAGAAGTGCTTCTTTTCTGATTTAGATAACGAGTATATCAGGGATATAACGGAATCTACTCTTTTCATAGGGAACTCTTTGCATTAGTATTAGATTGCAATATTCGGGAATTTTTATGTAAAAAGCAAATCTGGCATTCTGTCACTTTGTGTTTTCTGTAGCTCTTTGTTGCGTATATTTGTGGGAAGAGGCCGGGCCTGTTCTGAAAATTGCAG